>Ga0316216_1000001_pt1 | contig 51623 bp, 25 predicted proteins | sample NRE6metagenome_FD_207800 | JGI IMG/M metagenome (GOLD analysis project Ga0316216, IMG submission 207800) | Spruce roots microbial communities from Maridalen valley, Oslo, Norway - NRE6 | ecosystem: Host-associated > Plants > Roots > Unclassified | place: Norway: Oslo | collected 2017-09-15
AGGAAGTAAGTAGCTCTCGGGGGAAGGAAGCTGCGTGATTAAGGATGATGACAGGGAACTATTGGTCAGGTCGCTACGATATTGAGGAGGATTTTCTGAGCTAGCTTGAAGGTAAGGTTATCCCTCTCCCCACTAAATGACAGAAATGCATAATTACATATATAATAATATAGCAGCCACTTATTTCCTCGGCGAAGGATTGACCTTCCCCTAAAGGCCAACTCTTCGTTATCGGTCAGTTAGAGAAATTGAGATCATATCTGTGAGATTTAGAGAAGGAAATAGTGTTTGGGGGGTTGATCAGGACCTTACTGGGTTGACCTTGAATATCTTCCCGAATTCTAACTCAGACTTTGAAGGGAATAAAGAAAGCGTAATTACGTCTTATAAGAAAGAAAGCGTAATTACATATATAATAGCAGCATTGTAGCCCGGCCAACTCTTCATTTTCTCACAACCCTCATAAATTCAAGTAAGTAAATAAGTATACTTCGTGACAGGAAAGCTTTTCCAGGCCCCATTCTCTCTTTCTTTCTCATTTTTGCTTTTCTTTCCTTTCTCATATTGTCAAGTAGATTTCTCCCTATCCATTCGTTCTTGAAGTATGAAATTAGATCCTGGAGCTGCGGAACTAACTACTCTATTAGAAAAGAGAATTACCAACTATTGCACCAATCTACAAGTTGATGAGATCGGTCGAGTGGTATCAGTTGGAGATGGTATTGCACGTGTCTATGGATTGAACGAGATTCAAGCTGGGGAAATGGTCGAATTTGCCAGCGGTGTGAAAGGAATAGCGTTGAATCTTGAGAATGAGAATGTAGGTATCGTGGTATTTGGTAGTGATACCGCCATCAAAGAAGGATCTCTCGTCAAGCGCACTGGATCTATTGTGTCTGTTCCTGTGGGAAAGGCCATGTTAGGTCGTGTGGTCGATGCGTTGGGAGTACCTATTGATGGTAAAGGGGCTTTAAGCGAGCACTTACTCAGACGTGTCGAAGCGAAAGCCCCAGGTATTATTGAACGTAAATCTGTGCACGAACCTATGCAAACAGGGTTAAAAGCGGTGGATAGCCTGGTCCCTATAGGCCGTGGTCAACGAGAACTGATAATCGGGGACCGACAAACTGGAAAAACCGCTATAGCTATTGATATCATATTGAACCAGAAGCGAATGAACTCAAAGTCAAAGGCTGATAGTGATAAATTGTATTGCGTCTATGTAGCGATTGGACAGAAACGCTCGACCGTGGCACAATTGGTTCAAATTATCTCGGAAGCAGATGCTTTGGAATATTCCATTGCCGTAGCCGCCACCGCTTCGGATCCTGCTCCTCTGCAATATCTGGCCCCATATTCCGGGTGTGCTATGGGAGAATATTTCCGCGATAATGGAATGCACGCATTGATAATCTATGATGATCTTAGTAAACAGGCGGTGGCATATCGACAAATGTCATTATTGCTACGCCGACCACCAGGCCGTGAGGCTTTCCCAGGGGATGTTTTCTATTTACATTCCCGTCTATTAGAAAGAGCCGCTAAACGATCGGACCAGACAGGTGCGGGTAGCTTGACCGCGTTACCCGTCATTGAAACACAAGCTGGAGACGTGTCGGCCTATATCCCTACCAATGTGATCTCCATTACAGATGGACAGATCTGTCTGGAAACAGAGCTATTCTATCGCGGAATTAGACCTGCAATTAACGTCGGCTTATCTGTCAGTCGCGTCGGGTCTGCCGCTCAGTTGAAAGCTATGAAACAAGTATGTGGTAGTTTAAAACTAGAATTGGCACAATACCGTGAAGTGGCCGCCTTTGCTCAATTTGGGTCAGACCTTGATGCTGCTACTCAGGCACTATCAAATAGAGGTGCTAGGCTCACTGAAGTTATGAAACAACCGCAATATTCACCACTTCCTATTGAGAAACAAATTATAGTTATTCATGCAGCTGTAAAAGGGTTTGGTGATCGAATGCCACTAGACAGAATTCCCCAATATGAGAGAGCCATTTTAAGTAGTATAGATCCTGAATTACTACAATCCATTCTAGAAAAAGGTGAGTTAACCCGCGAAATAGAGATGGAACCGGATGCTTTTTCAAAAAGCGTAACCCTCTGCTGAGCCGGAGTGGCCAGACGAGCGAAGGAGCACATTTCATATTCTTTTAGCCACGGCTGCCTATAGAAGGGAAAAACATTAGTTACCTGACTGAGTGAAGGGTTATACCCTAGATTTCTTCCCTTCAAATCGCTATACTCAGGTAAGTGAAACCTGGAGCTATAAGGAAAGGCCCTTTGGAAAGTCCATCAAGGACTAACCTCGACTCCGTGGATTCTTAACTCCATGAAAGCTTATCACAGAAAAGGAGCCGAGTAATGCATGCTCAAACTAGGGCCCCAACTCTAGCTTGACAGAAAGCGATCGGACAAAGGCAAGATATCTGAGTATATAAGGAGAAGACCGACCTTAGCCTATTTAGGCAAAAGATCTCAGCAGAACGAACTTGACCACGTACTCGAGCTTTGGATCGATACCCCGAAAAACCTCCCTTCTCGTGTTAACACACTCACGAATTCAATATCACATATGTATACTTACTTGTTACTACTACTTGAACCTTACCTACCCGAGCTATAATACAACCAGACTTTACCAAATAAAGAGAGATATCATTGGCAGTAAGGAGGCTGAGGTTAGAGGATGGAGGTTATAGAGTAGAGAAATAGGTTGGAACATAACGGGTATGCTTGAACCAACCTTCTATCCTGCCATGGGTTCAGATCTTTCCAGTTGTTTGTTGCACCGGGTAATGCATAAGTTGCGAGGTTTTGTTGCGCCTCACTGACACTATTTCCTGATTGCATTATATACGTGCATATCCACGCACAAAATAAGCTAAGCAACTTCTAGCATGCTTGCAAAATCCCTCCCCTCCTTGTAAAAATCCTATTGGATCTAAAGCGAACCTATCCGCTCACATTTTCCATTCATTCACTGCACAAGCCAAGATTGCATTATATATGTGAATATATAAAAATAAGCTAAGCACAACCTTCTCTCATGCTTTTTTTCTTCCCCCTCCACGGAAAAGGAAGAGTCTTATTTCAAGTAAGCGGCGACCCAATCCATCTAACTAATAAGAAATAAACCCTTATCTGTTCAGACAATTGGATTCTCACTGAAGAAACAACTCTTCCCTAGCTGGCTTAAGTGGCAGGGGTGCTGGGGCTGCTGGCTCACTCTTCCTCTGTGGCGCTGGTTGTTCCCTATTCTCCCTCTCTGGTGGCGCTGGTTCTTCCTTCTTCCTCTTCCCTGGTTCTCGCTTCTTCCCTGGTCTCTCCTTCCCTTTCGGTGGCTTCCTCTTCTGTGGGGCTTTCCACCCTATAAGCTTTATTACCTGCCTAAGCGGGGATCTCGATAAGCACCCAACTGCCCGCCCTGCCCAACGAAACAAAGCGAAGTGGCTTTGATCGCTAAGCATCCTATGAACTGCCCTGCCTCAGCCTGACTCTAAGTTACCTCCCTCGCCCTTATCCACGCCTATGAACTGCTCTGACTTTAGATCCCGTCGGGGTAGTTACAGCAGCGTTACCCAATCCGCATGGAAGGATTCAATTTACAAATTCATATTCTTCATCAAGAGTTTGCGGTGCTGCGATAGATAATGAATTGCCTTATTGGGTGTGCCTGCTTTAGCTAAGGAAATCGCCTTTCTCTATGTGGTGAAGGAAAAAAGAAATTGCCTGTCTTCGCTCGTGCCTGCCAGCGATATGGAGCTAACGAATTGCCTTTAGTAGGTGCTTTTTTATTTGAGGAAAGGGTGGGCAGGGGGGACTAGAAGCTTGATTACCTCCTGCCACCGGGGTTTGGGTAGAAGCCGCCAACTCACGCACCTTGATTGATGCGAAGCAGGAGAAGGGGAACAAAGAACACACTTTGCTTGCCTGTACTTGGGATGGGATGGGATAGTTAGCGCCCGGTGCCTGTCTGCTGTAGTTAACGACTTGCCTGCGATATGTAGGTAGCTTCAAATCGGACGGCTGGATCGGATGGATGGTCGGGATCACTGGATAGAATGGCGGACGGCTTTATTGCATGGCCGGGATCGCTTGATCGGATCGGATGGCTTGATCGGTACCATGAGCCCTGGTGGATGGGATGGCGGACGGCTTTATCGCATGGCCGGGATCGCTTGATCGCATGGCGGACGGCTTTATCCCATGGATGGATGGCGGCCGGGATCGCTTGATCGGATCGGACGGATCGCTGGCTTTGGATTTCATTGGGGGAACGGGAGGATCTAGAGACTTTGCTGAACCACCTGCTATCGAACCTATCCCACCATGCATGCCAACCCTAGGTAGGACCTATGAGAGATCAAACCATTCCTACTCGTCCTGCGATATGTAGGGAGGGGGGTAGCGAACGACTGGCCTTCTCGGTTGTGCCTGCTGTAGCTAATTTATTGCCTTATTGTTCTTGCCTGCGAGAGATGAGGATTTGATGAAATATGGGTGGGATTTGACTGCGATATGTGGGAGGTAGGGAGCTCAGGAATTGACTTTTAATTTATGTTATTGCCTGCGATAGAGAACTCGCCCGCGAGGAATTTCATTTTCGTTTATGCCTGCGATATGGATGGATGGAACTTGCCCGCGATATGCAGGTAGGGGATTAGGAATTGCCTTCAGGGGGCATAGTGCCCGGTACCGTAGCGAACTAGTGTTGGGAAAGACAGGGCAACCAAGAAGAATATGTAGTGCTGTGGTACACTAAGTGCCTGAATGAATTATATATGCGAAAACACATATTGGCTTATAGATTATTATTTCTTTGTTTAGGACCTTGCCTGAATGCCTTATAGAAACATGAGAAGCTATAGGGAGATTATGAGGATCGATTAGTCCCGGACCTTAATGCCTTAGAGAAGTGCTTTAACCTACAGGAATATGAGGAATATTATGGCGTCCCGGAACTTTATGTCCTATAGAAGTGCTTTCCTACGGCCATATGAGGAATATTATGGCGTCCCGGAACTTACTTAACGCCATACCTGCTCGAATCTACAGCCAGAGGAATATGATGTCGTACCCGAACTTGATTTACGCCGTATAGAAGTGATAATTTTCATTATTGATATTGAGTGTATACAGCCAAGTGGTAGACCTAGCTAGTTAGTGCCCCCGAGCACAACATGAAGGAACAGAGGGCCCTTACTCCAACACCTATACAGCCTCACCCGAAAAGACACACTGTGAAAGGTCACACAGCCAGGAACACTTACTTTCACTGGGTGGGGTTAGAGGCAAGGAAGGCAACAACACAACACTTTGTATTACTTATGTTATTGAATGCTGCGAGATTGGAATTCGCATTCTCGATAACAATGAGCCGCTACGAGATCTCAAAAGCGACAGAAAGATAGTAAAAAGCATGAACGAACCCTTTTAGTTTCTTTAGTAGAAGACGACTTCTTTCTATTCGATTTTGATCTTGCAGAATGGAACCCTACTCTTTGAGGCAGGGGAAGACCCAATCCAGAGAGGAAAGAGAAAAAACAGATGAAAAGACGTAATCTGATACCGAGGGGAAAGAGAACTACTAGTATGAAAAGATATCAATATATTACTATACAGCTATGTAGAAGAATCGTCCGGGTAGAACGAAAAGAAGGAGGGCTAAGACTTCTAACTCGCGTCTTAAGCTTTCATAGGCCCTCAGGACTTCTCAAAGAAGAACTCACCCTATTCCTATCTAAGGAAGCGACTCCTGACTTGAGGAAGGAAGGACTCTACCTATCTAGCTATCCATTTTAGAGCTGTAAATAGAAGAAAGCTACAATCTCATAAAGCTTGCAGGCAAGGAAAGGTATTCCCCTATCCTCCGCTCTTGGCTAGCATCCAGCTTGTTGTTTCCTGTAGGGATAGAGCAAGCTTAGTTAGCTACATCCCTCAGGGTTAAACATCCAGAAAGTAACGCAGTTACATCGAGCTATCAAACAAGAAGCTTAGAAGTCCTTTTGCCTCTCCCAGTGCATGAAGGAAAAGCTCAAGGGAAGTCATAAAGGGAAGACTTTATACCTCTATCCTCAGCTCCTCGTCTAGAAGCCACAGCTAATCCTAGCCTATCTGTCCTCCCTTTCTCTTCATTTCAATTCTCATTCGCTCGCTGCTGTATGAAAGGGTAAGATATCTGGCTCAATAATTCATATATATATATATATATATATATAAGTAGTTTTTCTCTTTCATAGCTCAAGCTTGTTGGCTGGACCCGGTCTGTTGACCCTGGCTTGGCTTGAAGGTCCGCTTTCTTTGCCTTCCCTCCATGACTGCCTTCCGTCAGTAATGGTCTAAGGTCTGTCCTACGCTCCACTATAAGCTAAAATCATTCTTTAACCTGCCTAAAGGCATAAAGAAAGGCATAAATAGAGGCATTCCTCTTCTAGTAGATCCAATCCAGATCGAGCATATGTACAAGAAGAGCTCTTCCCCCTCTGTGAGTAGCTTCTTCTCCTTTCTCGGCTGGTAGTTAAATACGGGGGTCTTTCGCTTTGCCTTTCGCAGAGTGTGAAATCCCGAGCTCATCTTAGCTCCTAGGGACTTTGCTTCCCTCTTAGAGTAGCGTCCCCCTTTTGAACATCAAAATAAAAGCAAATTATTGTAAGATGAGAATAGGACGCTCCCCTCTGACTGAGCTACGAAGTCTTTCATTGCTTCCTAAGGTCAGGACAAGGCCCCCTTTCTGCCGATCTTTCTTTCCGGGGTACCTCTGCAAAGATTAAGGATTTCCCCTGCTGGGCTTTCTTCTTAATTACTGGGAGTCGAAGTCCCCTTTCTTTATCTATGCTATATCTCCTATAGGCAGGCAATTGTTGCATCTCCTTTTTAGGACTGCTCTTAGAGTAGCGTCCCATTCTTCGCCATAAAGAAAATCTATTGTTTTCGCAAAAAGGGAGAGGTACGGTTAGTGACTCACCCTAAGTAGGTGAGGAACGAATCACCCATCGGATGGATGAGCGACTTCGTTCCTCGCCCCTTTTGGTCGAGTCACTTAACGTACCTCTTTTTCCCGAATCTGAGTCAAAAGTTGAATAAGCTCACTACTCGTTCGCTGGGTCAGAAGGTCCGAAACCAAAACCAAATAGATAGATAGGTAGCCCCTCCTAGAAGGTCTCCCATTCCTGCCTAAAAACAGTCAACGGATGGCTTCGGCTCTACTTTTGGTGTTCCAACACGAGATTCCGATCTTTCCCTTTCAGAGGCGAAATTCCCCTCTGAGAAGACACCTTTTATGAACGACTTTTTAGACTCTTAATTATGAAGTCTGGGCATTAAGGAAGAAAAGCACTCTTGTTGAGTCCCAGCTCGGCTCACAAAACTTCTTCAGATCAGATTAGTACCTCTTGAGGGTTTAGCTAGACGCTTGGCGCACTTGAAATGTTGTTCCACTGCTATGACCTCTGAAGCGCTTTCAAATCGCTTCCCAGCAGGGGGATAAATTACAATGCACCTTTCTGCCTTAAAGAATGAAGGAAAACAACGCCCTACGGACTTCCCTTCCCAAGCCTGTCTCCGTTAAGCCGGTCGAAGAATACTAATGATGATTGGCGTAAAGCCAAGCTGGAAGAATATGGGTTGCCAGAAGGAAGGGGTGGCGGGCAGGGTCAGAAGAACCACTAACGTAATATCAGCAATTGAAAGGTTCGTTACACTGGTCGATGTAGATCTTACGTGAGCCTATGGATTGCCTGATCACGAGATCCTTTTGCTGTCACCATGCCTCTTGGAAGAGCTAGGAAACTCTCTCTAAAGGTTACTAAGCATACTCTACAAATGTGACTTACGTTATAATTCGATCATTTTATTCATACGGAGCAGAGAAGACCCCTAATTTAGGGTGAGAATTCCTGGTATTAAATGAGTATCTATTCGACTAGCAAATAGCGTTATGCTTAACACAGGCAACTTAGTGGATCATACCTTTGATGGATTTGCCATGGCTAGAGCTAGCAGCAATGGTGAAGTTTTGGATCTGACGGAAGAGGTGCTTAACCCTGGCGGTAGTTCGTCTCGAAAGAGAGGATTCATGGATATCTGGCAGGTCAAACTCTAGTCGAGCTCTTGATGCCAAATGGGATTCTATCTTGAGAAGGCAGTCCCGGGTAAGGGAATGAAAGGTCCCATCTTGCTGCTTGTGAAACACCAATCGATGGATTCATCAAATATCACCGGTCATTCACGAAGGAAAAGAACCCTCAACATTATATATGTGACCTTTTTTTGATCCGCTGACAGGCACAAGGGGAAAGATCGATCCCGTATATGAGTGAACAAGAAAGCGATTCGTCCATCATTTATATGCTTTCAGGTTCGTTCAGCTTAGGCATCCTCTTTATCTGTTTGACTTCGTTCAGAAGAAAGGGGCTCAGAAGTCGAGGATCGCTCAACACAGTTTGGTACGCCCAGTTACGGCTATTCACTTGGTATGGCAAAAGTGCCTAATGTTCTCTCTTTCCTTCCTTGATAAGTGGAATTCTTTTATTTCAATGAGCGGGAATATCCAGAGGAAGAAGGATAAGTACCATTGGTCAAATTCCCTCTCTTCTTTTGCATCTCTTTTTTCTGACTGGCAATCTGACATTGAGCGAGGTATCTCGAATAGGGGATTGAAAGGAAGCGATATCTATCTGTGATTGGTTGCATGTGCTCTATCTCTCGGCTTGCTTCACCGCACTCCACCAGTGATCTTTTATCCTCGTCTTGAGGTGAACGACGAAGTAAATAGTTTCGTCTATGACACTATCTCCAAATTGCACCCTGAAACTCACCGGTCAAAGATATCTATTCCAATTGTTCCGTTTGTTCGAATGCAGTTGATCTCGCCTCGTCCGAAGTACTCCGCTACCAATCGATGGCGCCCTGGACATGATAGTTGGTAGCCGGGGACCAATAAGCGTCTTCTCTTTGGCTATAACTCCTTCCTCCTACCCCGTCGTATCAGTTTCGGTAGCTAGCCAATCTAATTGAATCAATCGTGAGCTTCTCCAATCCCTTCATTGGTCAATCCGTCTCCTCCACCCGATCCTTCCCATCAGTGGTTGTTTAATCCGATCAGCAGGCCACTTCTCCCGGGTCAGGTACTCACACTCGACTGTGGTAGGAGAGGGTCTGTATCTCTGTCGGCGATAAGGGGGGAAGGATCCGGACTACCCCTCTGAATGAACTCCATAGATGTAGCTTCCCGGTCAACCTATTGAGGCAGGCTTCATTGAGCTGGCCTAATGAATCAATCTCAATCTTTGGGATTGAGCATACATCACTCGACCATGAGAAGCGGCCTAACTAATTGATTTCCAGGGTGGCCATTTTAGTTGATCTAGAAACTTAGATTAAGACGCTCAAGGCTAGGTGGTGGGCCTTTTATATATGATGTATTGTCTTCAGCTAGAGGTTGGTTGATTCAGTCGATCCATAAGTTTATCCAGTAGCACCAGCAGCAGCACTAGCAGTATATCTAGTTGCAGACCCAGTTCCAAAAGCAAAGGTAGCACCACCAGCCCTTTCACCAGTACCACCATAACCAGTCAAACCTGAAGCACTACCATCAGCAGTTCCAGTAGCACCAGTAGCACCTTAGCTAGTTGTTAAAGCACCAGTTGAACCACCAGCATCAGTCGTAGATCGAACAGCGGCAGATACATTTATAGATCGAGATTCTAATTATAAATACCCAGATCCATTAGGCCCGGCTCCCCTTCGCACAGTTCCAGCAGTCCTCTACTAAGTAGCGGTTCCAGCAGTTGACTCTTTTTATTGACCAGATTAAGCCGTTGATGCAGCAGATGCATATTCATAGCCGTAAGCACCAGCAGCATCCCGCCCGAGAACGTTTTATTTAGTTATTGATCGAGTGATTGATCGACTACGTAGTTTGGAGATCAAGTCGAGATGGAACCATCTTCAGGAAATAAAGTCGTGGACGGATGCCAAGTTCGCAACATACAAGGAAGGATGCTGGCAGCACTATGAAATAGTTGTTTGATTAGACCTTCTATCTTTATTATACGTAAATACTGTAACAAAGCACAGGCACGCTGCGCGTTTTAGAAATACAAGTTGTGGGTGCTGGGGGGCTATTTCTCTAGGTCGGAGATATAGAAGAGATCAGGTCTATAGAGAAGCAGCTATCGGGCAGTTCTAAATCGAGAATATCTCGGGTGGATCGGTTTCCTCCTTCAGTCTCCCACCCCGCTCCCCCGACTCGGGGGCATTCAAAAATCTTAAAGAAGCGAAGCGTTCCGTGCCCCAGTTCCAGCGCTTGCTCCGTGCCCAATCCATGCCGTGTTGGGTCGATGTGTCCCTTCCCGTCCGTATGGTGGGAACTTGGGGATATAAAGAAATATCGTTCTGTGAGAACATGGCTCAATCAATAAGCTCATATGGAAACAACATGGCTGGCTCCCAATGTCCTCTGTTGGGAACATGGGGAACTAACTTACTTCTCTCCCGGGTATTGTTTGAGGGTGACTCGGTTATCCTGTGATATTGAACTCTATCTCATATGGTGTCACCCTGGCTAAATGATATGCTCGTCCGGTAACAACATGGCTCCTCTCCTCAATTCCTTTCTTCCAGTGGTTACTAGGGAACATAATCTCCCGATCAGGGGAACACTAGGGAACATAATCTCCCGATCAGGGGAACAAATGTTTGTGAAGGGTGAGATATGTGTGACCAATCTGGTGTAACGTAGATAAGCGTCGATGATGTATAAATCACCGATCCCGTGGTCGAAGCGTCCACCCGGTCTGGGGTCATTCCGTGCACGGCGTCCCTTGTTTTATTTCATAGTTTGCATCATTCTCCCACCCCGTCCCGGGCACATAGTGGAACACTGGACATATTCGTTTACTGCACATACACGTCGTGGCACCTACCTCTTCGTAGCACATCTTCGTTGCGCATAGTAATTATTCACTGCAATAGCCCTGTCTGTCCCAGGATTGCAACACATAGTCGTTGAAAACTGCACATAGTTGTTTCGCCCCTTGCCTCAAGCGCTAGGCAATTCTATCTAGCACCACGTCTATCTATTGTCTAACCACCGGCTCATCAAGCAGCTGACTTCTTAGTGGACCCAGCAGCACTTACTTGGTCATAAGCCTTAGTTATCAATCAAGCAGCACTGGTTCATTGGTGAAATCCAGCCATTCATTGTCTCGCCACACGATCTCTGCAGCAAGCTCAAGAAGCCCGAAAGCTACATAGGCTATCATTCATCCATTGTTCCACCCATATTTCAAGATGTTTTCTGTAGTCCCCTCTCGAAAGTGCCCATCTATCAATATCTCTCCAGGCAAGCATGGGGAATACGTATGACTGCTATGACTTCTGATTGTCTATGACCTTCTGACTATGATCGACTCTGATTGGCACAGCTATGACTGGCTATGACTGGTGGTTGGCTGGTGCTGTAGGAACTATGGTTCCATAGGGGTAAGCCCGGGGGAATATGGGTAACTTCTTTTCTCGGCAAGTGGAGGTGAACTTCTCTCTAAGCAAGTTATAGGAAACTTCTTTATTGTCTGTTGGGAACTTGGCTCAACCTCATATCTTTTGTCCAACCCCGGCTTCCTTACTCCCGGGGTGAAAGTATAAGAGCGATCAACTTCTATTTCCTTTCCAATTGCATAGTCAACTTGTTCTAGCAACATGTGTGTCTCTCCCATTCTATCGTGGCACATGGGTTACAACATCTTTTCTTTCGTTCGTTGGGTGAATCAAAAAGCCAGCAAGCAAGCCAGCATAAATAAAGAGATAAACAGGTGGGCATGACAGTGTACTTAAGGAGCGCAGCCCTAGGTTCATTATTCCAGCTAGCAAGCATAAAGGCGCTTAACCTCGAAGCAATCGACTCAATCTGGCCGATCAAAATTGTAGATAAACGTAAATAAATGTCAATATTATGAGAAAGAACCTAAGTAGTGCTATTTTTGGGGGGGGCAGTGCCCCGAATGAGGGATTTCCCTATTTTCCCCCCTCGATCCTAGGTTTTTCTTAATCAAAACAAAAAAAGGCAAAAGAGAAGTTTATTTGAATGCTGTACCAGCGAAACTTTGTTTGAGTCTGTAGGCCGTCTATCAATCCGGTCAATAAAATCCAATAAAAAAAAGCATGGCTGTTGGGGTAACCCTCATCCTGATCATCCTTTTGAAACTCTTCAACATCTATTTCCTACGCTACTCGAAAAGTACAATGCTCCTCACCCTCCTTGGGTCGAGTGAGCCTTCTCCTCAAATTGTGAATAATCTACCAAGTAGCACCCACCATCCATCAAGTGGACTATGCTCATCAAAATGTAAAGACGTATATAACGCGACGTGTTATCAGCAGCATCTTGGCGAAATGACTCGTCCCATGGTTCCACCAAATTCATAAGACAAGCATACCACACTAGTTCTACTCTACCAGTAGTGGCACAAACCAGTCACTAGAGGACTAGTGCTATATGCCCAACAAGTGCAACGAGCCCATCAAGTTCAACACGCTAGAGCTAACCCCTAACCTATAACAGCGAATACCATTACACCAAGAGTGATTTACAACAGCTCGTTATATATGATTAATCATTTAAGGATCATACGCCATACACATAGATAGATACATTCAGGGAAAGGGGGGCTAGAGCAGTATTCCGGGAGGGGAGATAGGTCTTCTTCCGGGAAGGGATTGATTGATCGATCGATACAGCCAGTCTTCTGCGAGGGGTGGAAAAACGGACGGAGGGGGCCACAGAGAAACCCCGACGGAGAGGGGGCAGACAGACATGTGGAAGGAACGAGGGGAGCTTACCTATACGGAACACCCGGTTACTACAGACCACTGAATGCTATGACGATGCTTACTTACGTTGATTCACAATGAGAGGAGCTTAGTCCAATTTATGTTGAGGAGTTGGAGGAGGAGTCTTCCCCAAACAGCCAAGCGATCGAGTCACCAAGAGCTTACCTTAAGCCAGTACCAGAAGTCATCAGCCAGAAGACATTTGACAGAAGACATTTGACACAAGACTTTAGCCAAGTCCACCAGGAAACATCCTCTTATCCCTTTTTTTTATAGTTTCGAGCTTCGGCGATGAAGCCTTTGTTCAGGCGGATTGAACAGAAAGCCATAAACCAGCCTCTTCAAGCCTCCCCCAGCCCAAAGAATAGAGAATTATAAGTAAGGAAAGGAAAGACAAGCATTAGCTCTTTCTCATTACCCGACTTGGAGGCAAGCGTAAGCGATCAGGGGAAAAAGGGTGGATCAAAGTGTATGTCCGATTTAAGGGCTTAATTGGATATAGCATAAAGGGCAGGTTCCAAGCTAAAGGGGAAGTATCTATCCACCAAGCAACCTCAAGGGGCAAGCGATAGCGATCAGGGGAAGTGTGGATCCATCCTTCAAACCTCAAGGTTCGATGCTTCTGTCCGGTTGAAGTGGGATAATTGCAAGGGGAAAAGCGGTGATCAATCAAGGGGCAAGCGATATTGAATATTCAAACCAAATTGTGAAACTCGACAGACTAACTCCAGGTACTCAACCAACCTGCCTTATGGACCCTCGCTTATTGCACCAGCCTTATCGCATTTCGCTCCATCAATCTGGAACCAGGGGAGTCGGCTAAGAAGGAACAGGGTCAGTTAGAAGGAACCCGTTCAGTTAGAAGGAATCACTCACTATTGATCCTCGCAGCCTTGTAGCCCGCCTTGATCCTCCCGGGGTAGATGGACCAACCAGTAGCCAATATGTAACCGGGGGGGGGTTGGCCCTATAACACAACCGGGGGTATGCTAGAAGGAACAAAACCATTCATCTCTCTGAACCAAGGGCTGTATAACAATCAGGGGCTCTATATTCAAGGGCCGTATATGAACCGGGTATAGATGGACCAAGCAGTCGTCAACGCGCTAGGCGCCTGTACTATAGCACGGTATTTATTTTTATTTTTATTTTAGGTAAGTAACCATATATATTACCACTGCCGCTATATCTACCGACGCATATATAACACCATGCAGCATATAAAACATCACCTCACCTGATTGTGCCCTTGTCTGCAGTATAACACCTGGCCTGGAGATATATAAATGAAGCAGCATATATAACACCTACGAGGCATATGAGACACCATGCAGAAATTAGACACCATGCAGCATATGAAACACAAGCTCAGGTCCTTCCTCCGAAGCTTGGGTGAAATGGGTGCTCGGCCAGACTATATAGGGGGTTGGGGTGCCTGAATGGATGTTTGGACTGGCTGGGGTGGGATCCGATGCTGTCAGAATCTATCTGGTTGGGAAGGAATTATTATCGCTTAGCGCTTGTGCTAAGGAAGTTGAGCAGATCTATTCTATTTCTGTCTGTACCGGCTAGTGGATCGTTGCGCAAAGCACCCTTCCATCTTATTCCCATCACCTGATGTTGGATCGACCAAGTATGTGGAGCTTGTTCCAGACGTGGAAGAGGCAAGTTGTTCGAAGAATATGACCCCGGGAGGGGATTCTTCTGCTTATTCATTAGGGCGAGTAAGGCTGGCTTGGTGTCGATGTGAACACGTCCTACATGCTTAGATGAGAACACGCAGTGCAAAGGCAGTTTGAACGCCGTGATGTTGTTTCAGCCATAGGATGAGCGCCTTAATTGTGCGAATATGCGGGATTGGAGCGACAAGGAAGTACTTTAGAGGGCACAGGGCTTGGGGGGAAGGACTCTTCTTTGTGTTTCAAATCTGACCTCTCCCCTCATGCTTCGCCAGTCCGGAATTACGAGTTAAGTTAAGGGACCTAACTACAGGAGAATACCCTTTTACCCTTTTCCTTCTTTCAACTATCTTCCTTAGCACAAGCGCTAAGCGATAATAATTCCTTTCTAACTGTACTACTTGTGAGTAAGGGACTCTTTGAAGCAAGAAAACGGATACGCGTTAGCCTAGGAGCTCGGAGAAAGGTAGCTAGCTCAGTAGAATATATTATATTAAGAGAATAGGAGTGAAAGGCAGGCGAAGCCATAAAAGATAGGCTCCGTCCACGAATACCGATTCCTTTAGAAATAGATCTTCCTTTCCTGTATCAGTCTGGTAGCCTTCCCTTTCTCAGTCTAGCATTCCGGTTAGCACAAGCGCTAAGCGATAATAATACCTTTTGTTATTAAGATCTGTATATCTCTTTCTTACTTCTTACCTTTCTCACTTATGGTGGATAGGGCGAATCCGGAATCGAATCTCTGTCGTCTTCCCCCTACTAAGTCAAGGGGCTCTAGAAGGTGAAGGCAGGAACTCAAAGAAAGGAAAGATAGGGTACTCGAAAGCTTAAGTGAAAGAAAGAAAAGATTCCGAAAGTGAAGTCGAAGAAGTAGTTTCAACTCGAAAGCCGACCCTGGAATCATCATTGAGAATGTCTCGCGCGAGGGAGATTGGATTACTTATTCCAAAAAGGGAGTTCTCCTTATCTTCTCTCTTTAACAAGCCCAACCCTTAGCTATTGCTATAGTCCTCCTTATTACACTAAGAGTAAGGCAAAGAACACATAATGAAAACTGCCAGGTAAGGGCTAATCAGTCTTTCTTTTGCTACTTCCTCATTCTTTTACCCTCAAGCTTTGCTGACTTAATGAATGAAATTCCCCTTTCAAATCAACTCCTTGCCAGATGACTTCGCCCTTACCTATTATACCTATTTATTTGTGGTAGCTTCTCTTTCGCGGGTAGCTTCCGACCTACTTCAAGCTTTATAAGGTAGCTATCTAGCTCAGTACACGATTCCCTTCCCTAGTAAACTCTTCTCTTAAATTATTTTCTTTTCGTGTTTTACTTTCATTTAAGAAGGTATTATTATCGCTTTTAGCTTGTGCTAAGGAAGAGAAAGCTGCGGAAATCCCTTAAGTAAAGGTTCTTCCACCCCTACCCTACTACCGGACTTAGGAGCAACTGAGCTACCAGACTTAGGTGCTATCGGAAGGGCAGGGCGAGCCACTGGGGTAATATAGACCAACTAAGTCTCATCCGCAGGAATACCTTTTAGTCGAGCTCTAACACCGATATGTGACCTGATGAGGGGTTAGCTTCCAACCATTCCTTTGGATTTCGGAGAATCTCAACACACCTTCACCCGTCACCTCTACCATTCCTCCCAACCAGATCGACCATGGAGGATTCGTCAGTAACTCCCGCAGAGACCCCGTCCCCTCTCCTTTCAGTCGAGCTCTACTCCGTCCCCTCCTTGGTACGGAGTCAACACCTCCAGTTGAATGCTCTATACATCCTTGCTACAGAGGAGATCTGCCAACCGGAGCTAATAGTGGTGGATCAGAGAATCAACACTGTGAAGTGCTTGGTGGAGACTCGGGAAATGTTGGGGGACCAACCTATCTACGAGATCGCGATAATGCAAGATCTGTTGGAGAGGATGACCGCCTTGACGATGAGTCAAGGATGTCTGAATGATGGGTGTTCTTCATCCAAGAATAAGAAACCTTTTGCCAATTGTTTCCCCATGAAAATCCTTGTTTGGAATTGTAGGGGGGCAGGGAATGCCAATTTTTTGCGAAGCATCAGAGATTTGATCGTCACGTACCGCCCAGTGGTGGTCGTGCTAGTTGAAACAAGGCTTGCAGGGGCCAATGCTCAGAGAGTCATCTCTGAGATTCACTTTGGTGAAAGTCATGTGGTGGATTCGAATGGTCGGTCAGGGGGTATTTGGCTTTTGTGGAAGTCGGACCTCGTGGAAACGACGATCTTAGCTTCAAACAGCCAGAAGGTGGATGTTCTGTTCTCATGCAATGATCATGCTGATTGGCTCTGCTCTGCGGTTTATGCTAGTCCTAATCCGAGGAACAGAGAGTTTCTTTGGTCAGCTTTGTCTCAGACCTGTGAAGCCCATAGCCTACCTTGGCTTGTTCTTGGCGACTTTAACGAGGTGGTTTCCCAAGCTGAGAAGCATGGTGGAGCCCCGGTGAGCTCTAGAAGGTGTTTACAATTCAATGAGGTGATCAACAGTTGCAATCTCATTGATCTTGGGTTTAAGGGTCCTAGTAGCACTTGGACCAACAACAGAGATGGCCCCTCAAACATTAGAGAGCGTCTTGACAGGGTGTTGGCCAATATGCAATGGAAGCTGCTGTTCCCAGAGGCCATGGTGTCCCATCTTCCAAGAACTCATTCTGATCACTGCCCCCTTTTGGTTGATGTTGCAGGCCTCCCCATTCCCCAAAGAGATCTCAGACCTTTTAGAATGGAAGCTGCCTGGTTCTCTCATGAAGACTTCGGCAATTTAGTCAGGCGGGTCTGGGAACAACAGGATCAATCTCTGCAGAGTACTCTGGCCTCCTTCAAGGAGTCTTGTCTGGAATAGGGAGGGAGAACATTTTTACGAAGAAGAGACGGCTTCTCAAGCGAATTGAAGGCATTCAGAAGTACCTCAGGCTCGATCTTTTCCCCTTGTTCGGTAGTAGCCTCCATAATTCCAAGGCACAGCATGATTTCCCGTGTAAGGTTCCAATTGAGGGAGGCTGATAGTGATGGGTCCCTTCGAGGGTGGATAGGTGATAACCATCGGTTTTGGGATGGGCTTTGAAGATGGGTGTTAGGGTTTGCGGAACCTTTGGTGCGGTCAATGATGCGCTTGGAATGGTGATGACAAGGGGCTGCGGTTGTGATGGAACTGGTACTAGGTAGGTGGATCGAGGGGCCGATCCTTGGTAGGAAACCACCGTAGGCCTATTTGGTGCATTCTGAACGATCTGGGAGATAACGTTGTGCAGATCAGGGCTATTCCTGTGTTGAGGCCGGATCGGAGGGCATATCATGTTAATCTCTGTGCAATCCTCGTCTTTCACCTTAGGCCAAACGAGCCTATCTTTGAGTGAGATGGGTGGTTGTATCTGGGACGTCTTTCTCTTCTTGCATAGACTACTACTCTCTGATTCATCCTGCAATGAAGGGCATGGATTCTTCAAAGCGTAATACGCATTCCTCCCTCGCCAATAGAAACTCAACAACTGATGGTCCAGAAGATCTTGGATCCGATGCCTGAGATGGTAGCAATCATTGGTCCAATGACCTATACCTCCCATATGATATTCACATCTTGCATCTGGATTGAATCCCGGAGCCTGAGGATTCACCGGTTTAGGAGGCATGGGAGTGACCAGTTTGGATGCAATCAATTCTGGAAGTAGACGAGATGGCAGAATTGGGAGGGGATCGAATTCCCTCTTCTTTTTGACCTGCTTGTCCATTTCTTCTTTGTGCTGCTGGACTTGAGGGAGGAGTTTGGTGGGCTCTATTCCCCTGGAGGATACCATAGCTGTCATTAGTTGCACCATCATCTTCATTTGTCCTTTGAGCTGCTCTAACTCCCTCATCATATGTGTCAACTCGGACCGGTCGGTTGATGTTGCTTCTTCGGAACCTGCTCTTCTTCCTCGGGGAGGAGTCGAGCTAGGGTAGATTACAGCTACTTCCTCTTCATTTATTTCTTCCTTGATTCTGATTCGCACCCTAGCTCCTGGGGAAGTAATGAGCTGAGAAGGGTCAAATTTCCCTTGTTGATCCCTGTGCTTCTCAACGTAGGTGCGTGCATCCATCCCGTGAAAGTCCTGGTTAAAGTTCCCATAAAGTAGCTTGTCAGCCACATTAGGGTAAACTTCATTCATCCACTCATCAATTTCCTTCTTGACTATCTCCCTTTCAGCACGATCTTGCTCCTCCGGATTCTGGTATATCTGATCGAAGTCATTAGCTTCCAAGATCGGTAGAGTCTCTGGAGGAGGTATGAAGCAGCATCCTGTGTTTTCCACAGTTTCTTCCAGCGAACCCGTTATGGGTCCCGGGGTATATGTTGGTACAGGGGATAGTCGTCCCAGGAAGGAAGCGGTGGTATCAATGCAGGATCAGGCTCAGGGGGCTTCGAGTATTGGACGTAATAGTCAAACTTCCCTGAGTGTTCACCTAAGAGGCCAACAGTTGGGTCTCCTGCTTCATATCTTTCTTTTAGCATCTGTTGGCTGGACTTCTTCTTTTTCTTTTTGCTTTTGGGGAGATCATCACTCTCATCTTGGTAGTATGGCGTCCCGTCGAGCTTATAGGCTATGATGGGGAACGCACTTTCTGTTGCAGGTACAAGGACTCCTTTTTCGAAGAGCGGTGTGAGAGCGGCTTTGGTGAAGACATCTTGATAGATCGGAGTCCCATCGAGATGATATGCAATGATAGGGAAGTCGCGTGGATAAGCAGCGAACAGCAATCCCTTTTCGATCTTGGGAAGCACATCTGCATAAGTAACGCGACAGGGGGTTGTTATGGATCCCGCTGGTAACGAGCTAACCATATTAACGTCAGCGATTTTTTTCCCCTTTTTAGTATTCAGACGGACTTTCATTCCGGGAGGAGTGATGGGTCGGGATGGGTCTTCTTTCTGAGAATACTCTGCGGGGTCCTCTTTCAGCGTTAAGGATTGGATTCCTTCGCAAAGATCCCAGTCTTCTGATGGATCCATAGGCTGATCTTCTGTTTTGGCTTGTTTATTCCTCCTTTTAGTTCTCCTCTTTATTCTCTTTTTTGGCTTATCCCCAAATTGATTACGAAATATGTGTTCCCAAAACCATGGGGGGTTACATATGTCACAAAAACAACCTTCCCACTTGACGTGACAAGTCTGCCAAGTGCCTTCTTGTCTTGGAAAGGTTTTCCATTGGGAGCTCGTGCAATAATACGTTGTTCCCATCTGGTGGGCTTTAGAATGCCCCTCTTGAAGTAGGGAGCGAGAGTCTCGAGATTGACTATTTCTTGGTAAACGGGTGTGCCGTCATCGTGATAAGCAATCAGAGGGAAATCCTCTGGTGCCACTGGCCGGAGCCATTTTTCCTTGATTCCTTGAAGAACATCATCGAGAGTTAAGTTGAACTGTGGTTCGAACCGATATTTCTTGAGGTACAAGGATGTCATACAGACTGATACGGCATTATCTTCCTCTCCAAGATTCAGACGGACCTTGGCCCCGGGGGTTGTAATTAACTGGGATGGATCGAACTCTTTTGTGGTCGATTTCATTGGTGGACGATCCTGCCCCAGTGTTGCTTTCATGCGCCGGGAGTGGATTTTTAATAACATTGGGCTTGTTTCTTGTTTTAAGCTGGGCTTCCTATCTAAAGCTCGACTTTGAACTCCCTTAGTCCCTGCAATTGTGGTTGATCACGAAGATCCTGAATCCTATGCCTCAAGTTGTAGCATCTGTCAGTCCAGTGCCCTGGGCTTCCCATGTGATAATCACAGCGAGCATTAGGATCGTATGTACGCGGCGGCGGATCTGAAACAGGCTTTGGAGGTATAGGATCAGGATGAACAGGTGCCCTTCAGAACTACCTTTGAAAGCGCAGTCGTGAACCAATGCCCAAAAGTGGAACTGCCAAAACCGAGAACTCAGTCACGCGTCTGGTAACCTGTTGAGATCGGGCTACGGCCTCTTGTCCTTAACAAAGGAAATGGAACGGAATCCTTTGATTCCTTTTTCCGTCCGAGAGACTCAACTAAGGCACATCCCATGCTGTGCCACCCAAATTTCGCCGGCTCAAGACAGTTCCATCGCGAAACTATCTCCCCTCATTTCCCTTCATACGCATTGGACTTATCCTCTCCCTCGGTTGCTCCGTAATGGCGCCCCCACCAGTGACGCGCGGCGGAGGAACGAGCTGAATTTAACGCTTTCATCTTTTTTCAACTCTCTCGAGGAGGGATTCATCCTTCAGCTATAGGATTAGAGGAGTCCGCTTTCATCCCTTGCTTCCTCTCAAACGGCACGTTCCCTCCTCTTCATCAGGCCAGTCCTTCTCCGAAGTCTTGGATATTTGGGCTGATCTTGCTTGTCCATTTACATCATTTCTTTTAAAAGCTCCGACTTCCCTTTGCCCACTTCACGGGAGAACCGAGAGCTTCAAGTAGTAGCCTAGGAGGATGACCATTCTATCCATCGTTCTATCCAGAAAATTTCGCATCAGGAGCAGTTTGATCATACGGATAACGGGCTTTCTCATCCAATTCTATGGAGCGCTTGGTTGGTTAAACTGCCTTTCAGAACAGAAGCCGTTGCCTCTTTTCTTCTCTCCTACTACTGTACGGCAATTCTAGATCATTAATTGGGAACGAATAGGAGCCCGCCCTTGGCGTAGAGTAACCCGTCCTCTAGCCAGTACCTCTTTCTAATTCCTTCTTTCACTTGGTTCACCGAGTAAGCCATGTGAGTCTCTTTGCTTGCTCATTTCTCCCACCGCCCGCCCTTCGATTGGAGCGCTATTCGACCCGGTCTGACGGCATTTCCTGACTTTAGAATGGGCGACTTCTCTTCTGAGAAGCTTTTTAGTTATTCGCTGCTTCCTGACTCCGATTCTGACTCTGGTTAGCCAAAAGGCGAATACGATGTCGGAGCTTGATATTAAAATATCTTTCTTTAAGTTAGACACCAACCGATTATCCGAACAACCTATTTGATAAGTTGCTTAAATATGTTGTGAAATAGGAGCTAGGAGTTAGGAGTTTTAATTGTGCTTGGTTTAGCTCCTAGGTCTGAAAGTTGAGCTTCTTAAAGCAAGGAGCTTCTTCAGCACCTTTGAGCTACTTACATATTAGCATTAGCAACCGAGTTCTTCTATTTAGTTTAGCTTGGGCAATCAATGCTGGACTTCTTAGTTTCGTGTGGGGTCAGCTTGACTCACGATTGAAAACGCTCCGAGTCGACCGTAGAATGAGATCGGAACTCTCATCCTTTTGAAAAAAGGGGATTTGGCTGAAATCGATTTTCCACTAGGAAACGTGCCACAGCACTTTTGTTTTGGTTCGACCGATTACCCTCAAGCCCTCAAACCTCCTTCTTATTATAGCATTTCCCTTGTGCTTGGTTTGACCCTTGTTTCTTTCATCTGAAGCCCCGTCTGCTGCTCTAATCTCAAACAACAGAACTACTTGCATCTGGGGTGAAATGACCTGCTGGAACCAAACACAGGTTGAGGCACTTTCTTCGCCTGCCCTTTATCTTTATATTCAAATTAGAAGTTGCAAAGATCCAGTTCTTCCTCGGCTTCCCCTACCTCTATATCTTACTCAGCCATTCAATTCCCAGAATCAAACGAGACCAGATCTCAAAACAAATCGACTCAAAAGGCTGCATTTGGCGACGACTCTTCCACCCTTTGGACGCCAACTCCACCTTTCGGCGACTCCTACCCCTTTTTGCTACGTGGGGGCAACTTCGCGCACGAGAGACAGCTTTTTCAGAATCATTTGTTCAATCAGCTCGGTTGAATCAAAGATCCCACTCCAGGGAAGATCGACTCTTCTTTAACCCTCTTCTTTTATCATACAGATCTTACGTGAAGCCCTTAGCTCGCCAGTCGAAATGGGACAGCAACACTCGAGATGCCGGGCCTATTGATCAGATCATACGAGATATCACCCCACATCTCTATCCATTAAACGGAAGACAGGACGCCAAAGCAGACTCCAGAGCGGGAAGCGCGGGCAAGGTCAACTACTTATTGTATTACAGTATTACACAAAGGAGCTCACTCAGGAAAAGCCACTTATTGGGCTGGAAGAACGGGCAAAGGGATGGGGCTTGGGTTCGATTTAAGTAAAATAACCTCGTACCCTAACCTTTAGTAAGAGAGATCCGGGGGGTGACCCTTTATCTCACCTGTCAGTACAGGAAGGTGGGCAGAGATGGTATGGAAATCCTAACAAACCGAAGACGCCCCTGTCTATAGGGATGCAGCAGAACCAAGCTCCTAGGATTGAAAACCTTCTAGGAAATAAAATAGGGAAGGCAGGACGAGCAGACTCACTTGTCGAACTAGGAGGAGCTAGAAGGTACGAGCTCTTTTATTAACCAGGCACAAATGGGCAGACTCAGGAAAAGGCGCTTACAGACTTGAGATTGACGATCGATGAACTCACTACGGGAAGCCCGAACCCCGACTTTATAACTAGGATTTAGACCTTCCCCTTTCTATAATAATAGGGTTTGAACTTGTGGAATTCAATTCTTAGAACCACCTTTTCGAAGTTGGTTTTCCCTCACCAGATTCAACTAATGAGCGATGACCGCAGTTTGATAATCATTCTTTGGGTTCAGCTTAGTCAGGATTGAACGCTCGGCGAAACGTCAAGCGAAAGAACAATTCTGCTTCAAAGCTCGGCTCGTGCTTTTGGCTTAACAAGCTTGTCGAAGAGGGGATTGGGATCAAAACGATCAAAGTGGAGGGTTTTAACACTCGACCTATTTATAGGGAGAGGAAAGTCGGCGTTTTTCGCTTCAATCGATAGTCACTCCGCCGAGTTCAATCTCAAGTGGAGAAGAAAGCTAGCCTTTTTGGCTTCAATTTACGAAATGGGAGATCAAAAGTCGAATCGGGCAGAGGCAGGAAAGATCTTTTGCCCTAAAGAGAGAAGGCAATGGGGTGAGCTCGTTCAAAATGAGAAGACGTTTCGTCTTTTGCGCTTAAAAAGGGGCGATTTAAGCAATGACGAAGGCTTGGGACCTTGAATGGTGTCGGGGTTAACGAACTTTGACTTCTCTTCTTTTACTTTTATCTGACCCGAGGGAAAGACTGAATCTTCTCACACTGGGACCGTTCATCCGGATCTGCCTGGTGGTGTACTCTAGAATTCCCCATCTTGGGGTTCGGACTGGAAATCCAATCAATCAGATCATTCAAGGAATTATTATCGCTTAGCGCTTGTGCTAAGGAAGGCAAGACTCACTTCTTCGATGTCAAATTCCTTCTTTGGAAATGCACCTTCACCTGCCCCTTTTCGACGTGGGCAAAGAGCAAGACATGAAATAAAAAGATCTTTTGGATAACGAAGTCATCTCAAGGGTTTAGCAACCAGCTCTGAACCATCATAGGTTGTTGACTACATAGATGGAGGATTGCACCTAGATGCCCGACTTCGTATCCCACCCTCTCCTCTGATCTACGCCCTCCTTCAGCTAGACATAAGCCGGATCCAAGCTTACCCTTGAAGTGAGCACTGCCATCTCTTTGAATCACCCTTCTAGTTGACAACCCAGGAAGCTTAGCGAACTCGTTACTCGTTATTAATCTTACTCGGACGGTGGTAGAGCCAGCCCTGAAACATCTTCCCCGGACGCTGGTCGAGCTTAACATCTCCCGGTGGGAAAGCAAAGAAAAGATGTTATGTTGCTATCTCAATTGGTCAAATAAGAACCCCTCTCCTGCGGATCCCCTTATGCGTACCTGAAGCCTGATCGTTCTTCTCGTAGACCGCTCCTGATGTGACCCTAAAGCCCATATCTAATACTTAGTAAAGCCCTTCCCTACCATTATAGTAGGTAGCTAGGAACATCAATAGGGAAAGCAAGAAGCCTTAGAGAGCTTCCAGGCAAGGAAAGGAAGGGAAGCTAGGTCCCTAAGGGCAATCACTCAGAGAACAAATCAAACTATTCAATTAAAAGAACTAACAGCAGCAGTGGAAAGGCATAGGATAATCCCTTGGTTGAGGCACTCTCAGATGGGCTTCTCCCCTAGCTTGAGGAAGAAAGAAGAGGGTGACTGCAGGGGAAGATGAAAACAAGAGCCTCAAAGAAGGGCATCCCCCATTCATCTGCTCCTTTAGGATAATTGGTTGCAGATGTTGAGACACCAATAGAAGGTTCAAAGATGGAGGCTAAGACTTCTCACTCTTTATCCTCATTGGACTGAAGGAATACGCTGCTAAGGATGTCTGTAAAAAGAGTCCTCGCTACTCTTTGATCTATCTCCTCCGCTCTTCGCTAGCATCCGTATTGGCTTAGGAGCAAGTTCCCTCAGGTTATTCCCACTAGCTACTAGAGGAAGGGAACTACGAGCTAATAGGAAAGAAGAGAGCTACTAGCTACAGCTACTAGAAAGAATAGAAAGGGGATAGTATCCCGGTTGTGACCGGAAGAGTAGTAACCTCACCATTGCCCAGTTATCTTCTGTACGAGATGGAGGAAGCTGCAGCTTCAGGCGAAGAGCTTGCTTGGCCAGAATAGAATGGTCGAGTGGAAGTTTAGGACACGAGGAAAAGGATTTTACAGAAACTCTCCAGCAAGATATGATATGGAACTGAAGATGAAGGTATTATTATCGCTTAGCGCTTGTGCTAAGGAAGGGATAGAGTAGAGCTCAAAGGCAAAAGAATAACTACTAGTACAGCCGTGGGACTAGATTAACCTCGGGAAAGTCGAGGTATCTTCCTTTGGGGATCACCCCTCAATCGAAGACTAGCAAGGGAAAAGAGGTCTCTCGAGCCTTGCTTATCTATCTTGAGCCCTCTGTCAAGAACTAACAGCGGAAAGAGCATAAGCAGCAATGCATAGGATAATCAGTTGGAGCTGTTGATCTCTCCTAGGGTGAGGAATCAGAGAAGAAGTCCTGCAAAAAGAAGAGATTAGCTCCATAGGAGGAAAAGAGAGCTTCTTATCTAAACTTATTACAGGTTTTTATTCCCATAGCAGATGGCTTTCACTGGCCTTACTCAACGACCAGTTAGTTAAAGAAGTAAAGCTACATACTACAAGCAGGAGAAAGATTCATTCTATACTTCCTAGGGGGAGAACCCCAAAAGAGCCCCATTCGCTTAGCTACAGGAACAAACTACGGATAGCTATCAAAAGATAAACTACATCCTACTGTAAGGAAAGACATCTATCTTCTCCTTGCTTCCATCCCTTTTCCTTGCTTCAAAGAGGCACTTACTCAAGGAATGAAGGAATTATTAAACATCCTAAAGCCAAGAAAGAGATAGCTCGTTATAATGCCTTATAGATGAAATATTGAGCCATACAAACAGAGAAGGTAGAATAAAATCTCATGCAAGAGAAGAAAATCTCATGTCTGCAGCAACATTGTCTTCATTTGATATCAACAATAACAAGCGAAGCCTAGCTACTAGGAACAGCCTAGCTAGTCAGATACGAAGGAAAGAGCGGATAAAACAGCGGATAAGCAGAAGCGGAAACCTATTAGACTATATATGCATTGCAGCTCTTGGAGTCTAAGACTTCTAACTCTTTAGCCTCATTGGACTCAAGGACATATCAAAGATGAACTAACGAGAACAAGGTTTTATTACTGACCGTAAGAAGGTATTATTATCGCTTAGCGCTTGTGCTAAGGAATAAAAACAAAACTTGAGGAAGGAATTATTATAGCTTAGCGCTTGTGCTAAGGAAGAGAGGCAGGAAAATAAAATACCCTTTTCTATTTCTCACCCTTTTCTTTTCAAGTAAAGTCAGAACCTCTAGCAAAAGAGATTAACGCGCGGGTTACTATCACCTTGCTTACTCTAGCCTTTGAAAGCTTCTTCTTCCCATACTCTATCCAGGGGTTCTAGCTATGGCTTACTTGCTTGCATGGGAGATAGGGGTTGCTTACTGTCCCATTACTTACGATCATCCCTGGGAACTTTGAACTGAAACTGATGACTGACTCGAACGAGAGTATAGATAGAAAAAGGGGTACGATAGCAGGCTGACTGACTCACTGGTTAGAGCGTAGGGCTGACTTGATAGATGGTTTATCCCAATCCTATCCTTACTCTTAGGATCCCCTTCCTTACCATACTTGAGAGAGCGTTTTACTAACTACTGGAAAAGAGGGTAGGTAGGGAACGAGGCTAACTCCTACAACTCAAAGGCAGGGTTTGCTTGCCCATACAGCACGAGGGAATGACTACAACGCTGACTCTAGAACCTGACTTGACTTATGAATATGAAAGATCCTGGGGACTGAGCGCGCTTCCTCTTCCTTTGGTCGAGCCCGCTTAACGCTTCCTCTATTTATCTCGTGGCAAAAGAACCCTCCTTACTTCTACAAGGCATACTTACGCTTACTTTGCAACTTCTGGCACCTTCTCGCCTTACTTGATAGCACGTGGGAATGACTAGCTCTTGCTACAGAACTAGCACTTGGGAGTAATAAACTTATGTTAGCTCTATCCGCAGGGGGCACTGAGCTTATTCGTCAGCGCTGGGCTAGGTTTGAATCACCTTCCCTACTCCTCCAAGGCTCATAGGCTTACTTACTACTGGCTTAAAAGACAACCTTCCCCGTGGGAGAAAGAACCTGGCTTACTTTATTGAACTTCCCTGACCCTTTCTTAATATAGAATATCCCCTTGGACTGAATGAGTCACTAGCTTACTTGATTAGTTGCTTAGCTGGCTTTCTTCTCCTAGCACCAGGGGCACTCCTAAAAGGCATGGGCAAAGGGGAATGACTGACTATAGCGCCAGCACTTTCATTAGAATTTCCTTTACCCTTACTTCTATCCCAATCTCATAGTACTTTCTTCCCTACCTGACTTACCTGACTACTCGAATAAAGAGCATACAAGAGAAGAAAAAAACTATAATTAATGAGCCTCCTTCGGACCCTTCTTCCCTTGATTCAATTAGTTCTGTATTCAAGTAAAAAAAAAGTGCCTAGTATACTGTAAGAAGAGAAGGCGGATAGCTAGCCTTAGTCTTCCTCTTGCTAGGCGCAAGGGGAGGAATCTCTTTCTTTCTTACCCGTAGTCTTTAAAACTTCCTTCCATTATCTATTCTAGTGGTATAAGGACAAGTTAGCTTCAGATAGCTAGATGTAGCCACTGGACTTTCTGGATGTATAAGCCTGAGTCATGTAGCTCCTTGCCTTTAGGTTTAGAGCAATAAATACTGAATTAGAAGGAATGAGCTATTACTATGTTAGGGGTGGAACGAGGGATCTTGCTAAAGGAAACGGGACAGATAATAGATCTTTGGCCATCTCCTCATCTGAGGCTGCTGCTTCTTCTTAATATCCCATCGAGCAAGAGAAATGGGTGCATAGGAAAGCAAGACCCCGACTTCCATGGGTTGCAAAGAGAGGTTGCTACTGAGCGCTGCCCTGGGAACAGGATTGGGAAAGGAATTACGAGATTCCTGACTAAAAGCAGGTTGGAGAATGATTCTCGATCAGATCAGTAGAAGAAGAAAGAGGGGAGTTGGCGGATAACATTTCATTTCCTATTTTACAGGTTCAGTCATTTGCCTTAGCCAAACCTAGGAAAGAGATAGCCTCAGCTCGGCGACTAGAAGCAATATTCGAGTAGCTATCAGGTATTGGAGTCCAGAAACTACCGCATCTAGCTAGGAAACGGCGTCTTTTTATCCTAAAGACCTTTTCCAACCGGAGAGTTGCTTCAAAAATGATCATACTTGAGGGCGGCCTTGACGGGGTTGCTTAAAGAAGGGATTTTTTGCTTCAAAATACGCGATAGACGCAATACAAGCAGTTCGCTACTTGGTTTGCTAGAGATGTTTCGATTGAGTCCCTCCCGCTATGAACCTCCTCTTAAGATCTCGACTGTACCCCATTCGGGAAGGTCTTGATTCCTCGATCAGCTTGACTCGACGATCAAAGACTTGACCAAAGATAAAGATAGAGAACGGCGTCAACTAAGAGTTTCAGGGAAGACCGGGCACTTATCCAAATTAGGAAAGTCAAGCGCTACATGAATCCGGGTTGGCGGAAGAGATGCTTGCGTCTGCTCAGCCTGATTAGTGGGAATCTAAGATTGCAATCCTCAGCAACAACCTATTCGAGATATCGAGATTGGCATTCCATAGGTTCCCAGAATCAAACTACCCCCGATCTCAACAGACATCTAATCATAGGCGTCTCGGCCTCTTTGACTTCAGCATTCGTTGCCATTGACTTATTTGCTTCGGATAAAATAGTTTATTAAAGGGCGGGACATTAGGAGCTATAAATCCTTATGTGTCATCTGATCCTGCCTATTGAACCTATTGAAGTAAAGCCCATTGATCCCGACTGCTATAAAGGGCGGGTATGCAGGGGCAGGATCAACCTTAGTGGCTGGAGTAAAGAAATCAATGGAGGCGAATCCATCCCTAACACCAGTCATTGTCACTGCGAACGAAGATAGGGAAGTGGAAACATCTGGACCGAGAAAATATTCGATATCAAATGTGCCTGCTTCCTCCATAGTCTCTTCTCCAATAATGACCGCTTAAGCACCGGATTCAAAACTATCTATTTATTCTCCGTCGTACCCCCCTCTATCGGTAACACGAGAATGGGTCAGGACCTTACTCAACAACTTCAGGAAGGGCTGACTAGCTCACTTAAGATGGATCCCGGGATGATGACTACAGCGCGATAAATAATAGTTGGAATTAGCCGGTTGTTACTGCGGTAGAGTATGCAGTAATACCAAGAGCTAAACCAGTTACTTCTGAATCTGCCCGTGATCCGATACCCGAGCAATAAATGCATACTCAGATGTCGAAGCAAACCCACCTCTATGAATCGAGTAAAGCAAGTCAAGGTGATTGTATAGGGATCGACTAGCTAGATCGGAGCAAATAATAGTGACTCATCTTGGTGTGCCGGGGATAATCATAATTGGAATGGGAAGAAATATTTAAGCGAATGTGTACTAACAATAGAGGTAGGAAGTTGAGTAACTCATAGTTGTTTAATCATCTGACTCACCGTACGTATCATTAATAGGAGGGGGCTAAGATTGGTTAACCAGGAACGCTATATATTGCATGAGATGAGTCCGCAGGTAAAACACATCCATTTATCGGAGCTATGCTATGGTCATCTCATTTCTTGTGCCTTCAACTCTAGTTCTTGCATATATATTACAGAAAAACATCTGCTTCCGAAACTAAATATGATGAAACTAGGTGCCCACAAATTGATCTATCTGCATATGTAATTTCAACTTACTAAGCTTTGTGCCCTAATCTATCTGTAGTGACTAATCTATCCGATCTTAGAATGCTTGGACCATCGAAGAAAGGAGGAGCCAACTATCGCATACCATCTATAGTTACTGCATTCTCAACCTTGGCCCGGATCCCGTTATCGTTATGAAACCTACACCCGTTCTTAGATATGCAGTTCCCATTGATGACGGGGAAGAAGGCTTAGTCACTACGGGCATTTATCTTCTATCAGAGCGAATAGGTCTATCAAAACTCTCTGATCCCGAAGTTGGAGCTTCAATTAAATAGTTCGGTCCTTACTCACTAGGCTATGGGTATTCTATTGTGTCCGCATACTCGACTGGCTCTGATAAATGAGATCTAGTAGAGGTGATTTTCTGTCTCTCTAAGATCCCGAGAAAAACATGAAATTATTCGTCCAGCCCGAGACTTGGATATGCAGAGGGAAGAGATGCTTAGTGATATGAGTAGCCTTTTAATACAATGAATTTGTTAGAGCCAACCGATCTATCTGCTTAAGTTCGACTAGCAACAGTAGAATTGACTCTCTCTGATCCGGCAAATGAATCTTAAACATAAAGGGGTGGGTAGGGATGTGTAGAGCCAATCAATGCGATTAGAGATATGGGTGGACTTGGGTAATGAATCAGAGCGAATTCGTAAATTCGATGGGGTGGAAATAGTAAGTAAGGTATAGGTAGGCGTGCTAGGAAGCAAATTCGTCAATGGCATTCGATTCAACAATTGTGTATATGAGGCATGCTACTTCCCTTGTTTCAGCTAATAGGAAATCTAAGCCAACTTAAGAAGGTGAGGGAAAAGATGCGTAGTAATATGACCAAGCTTGTAATCCCACATCCCTATCTGACCCAATAATTCCATTTCCAAGAACCATTTATCAATCCTACCCGCCTATCTCTAATTGCTATTTCCTTGATTCAGCAGTAACTATAGATCGAGACGGAGGGGGATACTGTCCATGCCCAATCATTTTAGAATTCCTTAATTCTTCTGGTCCACCTACTTTGGGGCGAGTGATTCTTGCCTCCTCGGTTCCAACATACTATTCCTCAGAGCGGGATGAGGGAAAACCTGGAGCATTTTACTTATACAGCGGGGAGAAGTGGATACCAATTTGAAACATGCTATATATCCCTTTTCCCTTAATATCAAGGGAGTTGCAACCTGCAACCGTCTTTAGGAAATAATAAGTAATTGAAGGCAAAAACAAACATCAGAGGACTTAAGATTGGCTTCATTTTACCTATTATAGGCTTCATTTTACACCTATAAGCGCATGTTGGTTATTACCACCTTATACTACTCATATGGGGTGTCGTCTATAGAAGTCGGGGTTGGCCTAGAAGCATCCAGACCCATGGGATCTATGCTGACTACGTAGGGGGGTTACTAACTACTACAGGGTTACTATAGCTAATATCAGTTCATTACCCGATCAACATCAGTACAAGACGAAGATACTACTTACCACTAACAACTAGTATTCAACACTAATATGAATATTATACATACAGAAGAAGAAACTCCGACAACTAATCTCTTCTGGTTGTTCACTTCTCTCCTTAACACAGATATCCGTTTTATTCTATAGACGGTTAGGGTAGGGATATAGACGGCTAGGGTAGGTCTTATGTGGGCTAGTATTATGTGGGATAAAGGATGATGATATGCCGAATCAATAAAGTATATACTTAATTTCGTCTATTATCCCTTCTTAACTCCCCAGGATTAGCGATCCGCTCGAGTGAGTGAGCATCCCTTACCCCCCCATACTTTTATACCCTGGGGGATGCACACACCCACACGCTAACTGCTTGTCATGAATACAGGGAAGCCTTCCTTACACCTATACACACACAAACACTTTACCTGCTATTCATGACTACTGGGTCCAGGTTGTGGGTGGGAGTAATTAGCAGATTAGGAACACTAATTCACTTATTCACCTACAACTTTGCACAGGGAGAAATGAATGACAGGTGGAGCCTTTATAACCTGCTTCTATAGACTATATGCTCAAGACATATTGAACTAGAACTTTGATCATGCTATTACTATTGGATACGGTAGAGCACAATCACAGGTTTACACTTCTACGAACGACACTCCTACTCGTAGACCGGGGGACTTACTTCTTATTTATGTTAAACCATATTTCTTATTTACGTTAAAACCACTTATACCTTACTACCACAGGGACCCAAACCCTACCCATACCATACACTATATTTGAACCCTACCAACCAAACAACGCCTACCCGTCTTGATCTACCGCTAGGGATACTTCCACATAGGCTATTCCTTCCCGACCAAAGGGCCCATAGATAGAAATACCGCCTACCCCATACAACATACGCTTAGACCCTTACCCTTATCCGCTTCTCTTTACCCAACATCGGCTTATAACTCACACCCCCACACATCCGCTTCTTTTTACTTATCCGCCCCTTATCACACAAGCCATTCAGATCACATTATACCCCTATCACATTTCTTTATCCTACCCTTTCCACTCTTTCTATTATATCCCCCACCCAAGGCACGTGGGGACCAGGCAGTCACCTTTATTCCCATTAGAAGACTAGATACTTACTCCGCCCACCTAACGAAAACTATACCCGCCATTTCTTAACCCATTCCCAAGGGTTCAAAAACTTCGTCTCATCAGGGTTCAAAAGCATACCATTAGATTCAGCTCTTCTTATTCTTATTTTTATATATTCTCGTTACAATTCTCAGCGCGGATGGGACCTTTACCAACGAAAGGAATTCGGGGGGCGAACCCGTCCGACCGAACGCAGGCGGGGAGCAGGGAACCACACCTTTCTTCTTCGCATAAGAGCAAACCGCCTTCTAATATAATACAGGAGGAGTGCCTTTTTTCTCTTTATCATCCCAAAACCCTACTACCTCCAACCACCTTTTCTTACCTATAAGGGATACTTTAGACTCTTCTTCCTTAATCCCGTCTATCTTTTACCCAGGGATCTTTACTTACTAATCCTACCTGCAACCCCCTTATAATAAGTCTAAAAGGGTGGGAGTAAATAGGAATTGATTCTTCAGGATTGATTCTAAAGTAGCCTCCCTTTGTTACTAATGCATCCCGTTATTATTGGTAGGTAGCCTTATTGGTAGGTAGCTAAGAAACATCCCTATTAGTAACCATACTATTTCTTGTTGCAGTAATATGTATCCCATTCTCTCCTCCCTACGGTAGGGCAGTAGTAGTAGGATGGGTAAGGCCTTCGGTAACAATCCTTCTCTATTAGTAACAATGCTTCGAAATGGGCCTTTAATATAATAAGGCGACCCGGCACTATTTTCCCTCGACACTTCTGTGCATATCCCACCCTTGGAACCAACAGAGTGCAGACGCGATTCGTGGTGTTGCGTCTGCGTCTTCCCAACGAGGAATGCATGTCGGAGATTCGTCTTCCATCTATAGAATAAAAACTCTATTGGCTAGTATCTATTGGCTAGGGTTGTTAACTTCTTTTCGGTAACCTTGATCCGGGAATCTCCGGTCACCTTTATTCTATCCGGAAAAAGAGTGAAAAGTCCTACCCTTTTTCACTTGTTTCAAAATAGGGAATAGGGTTTCTTCTTTATTCGCTCATTCATTACTACTCCCGATTTTCAACGCAGCCTTGAGCGATATATAAGTAACTTAAGGGAGTTGCGTCTTTAGGTAAATAAGAAGTAGTGGTGGGAAAAGACGTTCTAAAGGAAAGGTACGCCGTTCAACGCTGACACAAAAAACGCTCTCTATCCTTAAAAGAGCAGTAAACGACAGCGTTTGAATTGCTCTAGCTTTACTACTCCCACGTGCAAGCCCTTTTTACTTGATAGGTTTTGGCATTAAAAATAGATTCATGGTAGAGATCTGGCCGTACATTGCACCGATCCCTCAAGGCCGTTCCCAGCTTTTCCCTCCGGATAGGTGGATTCGGCCTTTAACATCCATGCTTTTCTCTAAAAAAAGAACAACTTCAAGTTGGGATCTCTCTCGAATGGCGAACAAGAGGAATGCGCTATGACTAGAACCGTATAAGAAAAGAGACGATCGGTTCTAATTAATAGCTCCACCTACACATTCTGGATCACTCCATCTTTTATATCCCACCCAAACAACAACCTTATTATTACCCGTTCTTTACTTGTTATTCGAAACGGTTCGAAACTCGTTATTCGCGAAACGTAGCTTGCCTAATTATTATGGCGAAAGAATGGGGAGCGAACAGAGGGATTAGGGACTCAGCAATCTCTCTATTAGTGCGAGCAAGATCTATAGTAAAGCACCCCCTCTCCTGGGGCACTGTGATTAGAGAACCGGTTTAGGTTTACTGCGCTCTCCCCAGATCCGAGTGAACTTGTAAAGCCCGATCGGAGATCCATGGATTTAGCGGGTTCTTTCTTTCTTCCTTCTTCCCTCCCTTTCCCTCACACACAAGGATGAGATGGTTCTTCGTTCTTCTACTATTAATAATAACTTGGAAGTCGAGTGCTTCAAATTAAAAGCTACGTTGTTTTTCCGAATTCAAAGCGGTTGAGCGACTTGCCGGCCGGATAGAGAGCCGGTCTCTCCAATGACCTCTTAAGATCCTTTTCAAGAGCGCTCTCCCAGCGATATAGAGGAAAAAGGTAGAGATTCCGGATCATGGGAATTTTCATAAAGTTTAGCAGCCGTACTGAGACTTTATAGTTTCCCGACTGCAAGAGAGAGAGTTTCCCCTCCTGCTTGTTGGTTCCCCGTACATGAAATTGCATTTAGCCACCGGGAAACATGAACCACTTTTGCATCGTATTTGCACCTCGGTTTTCCTGGCATTAGGGATAATTTGAGTGATACGTGGTACGCGAGCACAATCAATGTGGTAAAAAGTAGGTAGGGAGGGACGGAGCCCGCTTGAGTTGTCTCCGGCTTTAGGAACCATGAGCTCTCAAAAGGCAGGATAAAGTTGAAAAGGCCAGCTCAATTCAATAGGTTGGGACCGGGTTTTCCAGGGTTTAGTCTCAAATGTAGGTAGGTAGCTAGGGTCAAATGTAGGTAGCATGTCTGAGCGCCAATGGTTTAAGCGGGAGGAACGTCAATCTCACTCAGTAAGCTCCTCGTTTCATTCATAGGGTAAAGTATACGGGGAAGGTAATAGGTACAATTCTAGGTTCAGGTCCCTGCATGTGTCATAGGTAAAGAGGTCCATCCAATTCTACGGGTAAGATCCCTGCATGTTCCTAGCTGATGGGTGGAAGTAACATTGGTAGCAAGCAGCGGTAACATTAGATCCTCTTTCGTTGGCGTCCGGATCTCAAATAAACCACACAATCCCGCAGGGTGGTTTCTTCGGCCGTATAACCCATTCGATTGACCCCAGGATTGCTATGAGGTCGTGCAAAGTAAGAATCTTACACTCAACCAGTTCGACAAGCAGCGAAGCGACATTCCCTCTTGAACTCATACCTCAGGATCACGTATGAAAAATGGTCCCACGTGAAAATGTAATACTTATACTATGGATCTACATACTTATACTTAGGATCTCTAAATCCTTTCTCTTAACTAAAGATAGACTCTATTTCCTTAAGAGCTTGATAGAAGGTGAGGGGGAAAAGAGATAATAAAGAGGCCTATAAAATAGATAAGAGTCTAAAGCTATACAATATGGTCTACGTTATTCCTCAATATGGTCTATGTTATTCCTGACTATTGATGGGTTTCTCAGCTATGTTAGGAGCCATGGGTTGATAAGCAATGTTATAAGGGTTGAAACATAAACAAACGGGCGGAGCTGGGTTTCAGGATGGGAGCAGGGGTGTTCTGTATCGTGGGTTTTTTATTGATGTCACTGGATTACTTATCTGATCTCCTTTAACCTAGTCTCCTTGTAGCTAGTAATAGAAGATGTAATAGAACATATAGATACTTAATATAGGGGTTAGGTACTAGTAATGAAAAAGAAAGCATACTTAATATAGGGGTTAGGTATTGAATATAGGGGTTAGGTATTCATATTCCTAGTAGCTCTAGGATTCCTAGCTATAGAGAGTAAGTTATAGGTTTCGAGAGGGTGTTTCGTTAGAGGTTGTAGTTCCGCACGGTAGTAAGAGAGGTAGTCAGAGTTAAGTCTAAGTCTAGTATTAAGTAGTCTAATAAGTAGTATAATCAATAAGTAATAGATTCTATTTCCTAATGATAATAGAGTTATTGAGTATTTCTGTTTCTAAGATAGATGGAAGTACTAAAGTCTTTTATTCCTTCTGTTAATAAAGGAGTCTTCTATTCCTTGTGTTAATATCTATTCTAGTATAAGTAAAGTATATCTAGCTAAGTAAAGTATAAGTACAACTCCTAATCCTAATATTAATCAAAGAGTAGAAGTTCAGTATGAGTCAAGTATAGGATAAGAGATTATTAGTATAGTAGTATAAGATCCTTGTATTCTATGGAGAAGGGATATAGTGGAGAAGGGATATAGTGGAGAAGGGATATAGTCTTAGTAACCTATAAGTTCTATTCTTAATCCTAATCTTTCTAATACCAAGAATCTAACCTAAAGACTTAGGAGACTAAAGTAAGTTAGTATTATGATGATGAGTAGTTAGTTAGTAAGTTAGTATTATGATTAGTAGTCAGTCAGCAGAGGAATAGAACACGACTCCTTACTCTCTTAGAGGAATAGAAAAACAACAATCGCCGCAATAGTCTAAGTGCCATCAATAGTGCTGCCAGTGCTTTACCAGGCCGATAAGAGTGAAACTTCAACTGTGCCACAGCTTGCGTGAAGGGAAAAGGGAGAGGAAATAGATAGATAGAGACATCTCGAGAGGGGCGAGGTGGACGGAATGATGAAAATGAGCAAACGCACCACAAGATGTGCTGCACGGAATGAACCCAGACGGGATAGACGCGCGGGATGCAGTGAAAGGATTTAGACATCGATGCTTATATATGTTGTTGCTACACTCAGTCTATTTGCTTTTTTTATTGATTGCTAGATCGATCACACAAACCTGTCCACCAGGCAGGCAAGGAAGGGACTACACGAGCCATCACACCCTGCGGACCCCAACCCCAGGATGGAGGGAGGATGATTATAAGTCTTACCCTATGAGCCACCCGATCAATTCTCATTTAGAACCGCCCAATTGCTTCGATATCAAACCGATCGAGTATATCTCCTCTCCCTGGATACCTACAAGAGACATCCCGCCAAGACCTAGGGATTTCACCTCAAGCAGCACACGGTGGAGGAGCCGAAAGCCCACAGTAATCCTACCTGATTGATCGAACTTTTCACTGGATGCTTCGACCTGCCCGCTGAGAGAACGAAATCTTTCTGCCCGTTGATCTATACCTTACCTTAGAGATGATCTCTTTATACCTGACTGAGGGACCGATTGAGACCTGGACGGATCTCCATTTAGACCTGACGACAATGCACTTGACACAGCTTCGGCGACTAACCCGTCATCAGTGAGCACATACATAACTACACTTTCAGCCCACACACCTGATGATCAATCTATTTATTTAGGATACCTGTACTCTCTCTATTCTTGCGAACTCGAGACGAACTATGGCTTCGACCAACAAATCCGACCTACGAGAGATACTTCGTCCGTCCTACTACCTTGTTGCCTTCATCGACCGGAGACCTTCCAACCTGCCTTCGTCGACCTTGCGACCTGTCTTCGATCAACCCTTGCTGCACGCCTTCAATTGACCAACCTTTAACACCTACCTGAGAGAGAGAAATCGAACTTGCTCCTTGCCAAAGGTAGGTAGGGCTCTTGCTTTCTCGATCTTGCTATCAAGATATGAACTTGCCATGGGTTCGCTTGCCACCAACATATAGAGCAGAGTTGGGGGATGCTTGCCCGGAGATATATTGATTGATTGCCAACATATACAGAGAGGGGTGGTACAACGGACGGACAAAGCCGGGAGTAGTCTTTGCTAGGAGCTCTACTCTTTGACAATCTCAGTGATAGAAGCTCCAGTCCGTGCAAGCTCTACTCAGTGCTGTCACAGTCATTGCCATAAAGTCATTCCCATAGCAGCTAGTCATTCCAGTCAGTGCCATAGGGTCACAGTGCCAATCGGTCATTGCATATAGCAGACATAGCCATCTTTTCGCAATCTCTATGGAACCATAGCCCTCGACCCTATTCCTCGATCTATACCTCGACCCTCGAACTAGACCCTCTAATGATACAGAGCCTTGTCAATTTTCTTACCTGGGCTAGATGGAAGGAATAATGACGATGCTTACATACGTTGATTCACAATATAGAGGTTCATACACCAGTCTTACATTGGTTATCATAGCCATAAGGTCATAGCCATACTCCCAGTCATAGCCAGTCACCAGGAATCCGAAGTCTGCAGCCTTTAACTTTGAACCTTGAACCTATAAGCAGAAGAAGCTTTCACCTTTCACCTCTAACCTCTCACCTTTTGCCATTCACCAGTAAACAGAAGCCTTCAACCTTTGACCAAGGGCCTCTCATCTTTAGCCAACCAAGTCCAACTAGTTAAACAGAAGCCTGTAACCTCTCCACAGAAGCTTTTCACCAGGGAAGTAAGGAGCCATATAAGCCCTAGCCTACCACACTAAAAAGAACCTACGATATACTTACGTTGATTCACACAATTTGAGGAGCAGAAGATTATTAGGTGCCACACAGCAGTCTGGATTGATTTGATTGATGAGTCTGCTGCTTTCCCCAAAAAGAAAGAGCCAATCGATTGATATAGGACATGTTCAAGAGTTTTAAGTAAAGGAGCTGGATGATTAGGATTATGCTGCCCACCGGGAGTCCTCAACCGGGAGATTAGGAAGGAGTTTCAGGAACGGGATGATTAGGATTGTGCCAACAACCGATCGATGAAGAGGAAAAAGACGTACTTTTCATTATTATACGATGCACTATTGATAGCTTTTTGGTGTAGAGAAAATATCCACTTAGACCTTCTTGTGCATGTTTTCCTTTCACCCTACTTAAGATTAAGAATCTGAGGTTGTTTCTCTCACACACATCAAACAAGGAGAGAAAGAGGTTATAACAACATTCATCCATCAATTTAAGCTCTCTTTGTAACAAGTTACTATGCAGATCACCCAAGACGAACTAGGGAGGATCTTCTTAGGAGCTCTTCATAGTGATCTCTAGATTGAGTATATGAAGAATATACCTCCCACCTATGAGGCAACGATTGCCAAAGTTTGATACATTGAGACAGTGAACATTCATCATGGTTTGGTTTCTTTTAAGCCTCCCATCCCTGACGCCATTCAGCTTCATCTTTGTCTCTTACACTTCATCTATGGGGCTCTTGTAATGATAGAAATGTCATAGGCAATGGTGTCACTGAGTCTACACTTCATGTTGCTACTGTGTCATCTTATCCACCCACCCCACTTGTTTGCATATAGCAATGAAGAGAGAACCTAGTTTCACCTCCTCCTCCTCAACCTTCGGCTACCCAGCAAGTGCCTACCCAGACTACCCAATAGTCTCAGTAGTGAGACTACCCTCTCGCTATCATTACCTTCATTTCGAGAGGAGTAAGTTTTGTACACATAAAAACCTATAAACCCACCACCAGGAGTGTCTTATTTTGCATAAGCTAATTTATATGCGCCCGGCCTCATGAGGAGGCTCAGAAGGACCCAGTTCACCCTCAGTATACCAAGCAATAATTTGTAATAATCCGTCGAAAGCATCTAGATCCTCACAGTTTGCTCCATCCTAAAGTGAAAGTAAGGCTAGGGGTACAATTCCTACCTATACATTGGGTGCTTCCGCCAGTAAGAGTAAGTCAAGAAACAAACCTTGCTTCATTATAGGTATTACTGAGGAGGTTATGTACCTCGAAATCAATGTGATAACATGTGGACAGAAGGGGACACAGGGTGCTTAGATCGACGCTTAGTTATCTCCCCCTATAAATCCACCTTTTTTTACAACTGTGCCACCTGATGCATACTAGGTGAAACCTGATCCCTCTGCTAACAAGCCTATTAGTATACCCCCTTTGTAGCTTACATGTCCCTACTCTATACTATAGTAGTGGACCTCATGGAAAATATTGAAGTACTAGAGCTTCTTCGTTTGTCTCTAGCATTGTGAGACTCTCTAGGTTATAGTATGTATTTTAGTTTAGGGGTGGAGGTTTAGCGGAGAGAAAATATCCACTTAGACCTCACATTTTTCCGGTTAACTAGGTTAGCCACATTGTTAGCGTGTCTTATAAAAGAGAGGAGCCCCTACCGGTGGATCCTTTAGCTTGCAATCACTTCATGTTTTGTTTTACCTTTCTGTGAGAACTTCTGATCAGGAGTTGATTGCTTAAGGGATCTGCCCTTGTTTATAGAGTGCCATGTGGGTCCATGCTATGTAAAGTGTGTACTTATTGATTACAGATCTAGTTTCAACAGAATTTATTATTAATCCCCTCCACTACACAAACAATTACATGTAGGTAACCATGAGTACTTGTCGTGGGTATGATTCCCATGAGATTGTGTATCAATAAACTATAATATTGCCTATATCGGCGGGACCCTACACTCTTATGACCAAGTTCTTTATGATTAATAAGCCTTGATCTTATCACCTTTTATTGGGTCTCACATGGATTCATTACATGTATACGATTCCATCCACGCTCTATAAGTGTGTAAATTTTTTATTTTAGGGACGTGTTTACGTTGTTCCTGGAGATCTAGATCCTTATGCACATTGTATGGTTTAGCCCCCTAAGAATGAGAAATAAAGCATTATCCTTTCTTTAGTGACTCTTAGTACGAACATTACTCATATCCATTCATGCCATCTTGTATCTCCCCCAGAGCAGCAATAAAGTAAGCCCATCAAGACTCTAGCACTTGAGCCTCTATTGCAGATTGTCTCTATCCCTAATAAAAAAAGAGTCATAGATTCTAGTTTTCCTCCGAAGTCTAAGGGTCTGCCCTTTCCCGATGGTTTAGAGTATGATCTTCGTGGTCCCGTGATTAGGACAAATATTTATCTTAACCTTGCCTTTGATTCGAGTGACCTGGGGCAATACCATGTGGTACATCCTTAAACCATGAGGATGGATCCATCGGTCTTTTCTCATTTATTTCCCTAATCCACTCTTCTTTCACTGTATTTGTGCCACTAAGATCTTTGACCTAGACTCGTGGCATGCTACCACTCCTATTGTTTCTCTTCTTTATCCTTCTTTTAGGCCTTTTAGTAATCATTCTCTTCTCCCACATGATCCTTTAGACTGTTCAACTGTTTTTTAGAGTCTGCCTTCTTTGTCACTTCCCAATTCGATTATTTCCGTCCGGGCCAATGAAAAAAACCGATGCCACCTAGGTGCTAAAGGTCATCTCTAGGGTCGTGATAAGATAAGATCTGTCTGAAACGGGTTGTCTGTCATAATCCGAACGGCCAATGCCAATGGGAGAACCGTAGTGTGCGGGCAGTCCGCTTCTTCCGAAAAGACGACATCGTACGATTCCACATTGTCCAGAAGCTAGCTTACAGCGTTTTTTCATATTTCGGCTCAAAGAGGAAAACCATCCTGCTCCGAGTCCCCCAGCGAATCATGACGGACGGATGCCCTTTCTTGTCCACGGATGCAACCGAGTCGATGCCCTAACACTCCCTCCATTTGTCTGTGCCTATTGATTGGTTCTTCCTCCCCCGGGACATAATCTCGTGTCGAGGACCTTGGAATTGGTAGGGACGCGGGGCAGTGGATTAGCAATCTCATTAGTGGACATAGGATTAGCTCTCTATCCATGAGTGTACGCGGCTCACTATCTCAAGGTTAACGAAGAGGCTAACTATATTAAGGTTAACAAAAAGGGGAAGAAAGATCCGGGTATTGAATGGAGAACTGAACAACTAGCGTGGGGGGGATAGCTTTACAATGGGGAACGGAAAGCCCGCGAATGCTTTTACAACTGAGCAAGGAAGTAAATAAGATGAGACAGAATTAATGGTTCACGAATCCCGACTATTCGACCATCCTCCTTCTTCGGTCCCCCGTTCTTATCGCATCAATGGCTAGGATGGGGCTTAAAAAGCGGCCTTATGCTCATGGTACGGAATCGGAAAGGAGATTGATGTTTACGGTACCATTGGACAATAGGACCTTTCGAAATAGGACCGCGCTCGACCGATCATCCAAGTTGACCATATTCTATTGGGAGATCCACCGATACACTGAGGATCTAAAGCAGCCATCGATTACACGATCGTGCAACTGCTGATCCACTGCTCCGAACACCCTTTATATGATGAACACAACTCCTGACTCTGCCTTCCCTTACCTTCTAAGTGGATAAACAATAGGACGAACCTCTCCTGTCTTTGCTTCCCTTACCTTCTAAGTAGATAAACTTCTTCAATGTTTGAAGATAAGATCTGAGATAATTCGTGATCATCGAGATATTCTTTATAGAAACAACTGCTGAAGATGAAGAAACTGGCCGCTGGATCGACTGCTTCTTCAACTGTAAAAAAAACAACTGTTTGATACATTTCCAATTGCTTAATCTACTGTGTAAATCAATCAACGGCTGCTGCTTGCTTGGAAAAAGGAATGTGGCTACCTTCGCAGTCTTGAACGATTATGAAATAAGTAGATTTACTTTTCCGGATATGCTCGAAATGGATCTACCTATGATGAATCCAATGCTCTCTTTCGGTCAAGAACAGGCTATGCCCCCTGAACTATCCTACTGGTGATTCAATGGGGGGTACTGGCTCTCAAACTGGAATGCTCGGATGTTTTCTTAGTCACCCATCATCTGATTCATGATGATCATCATCTTAACCTGGTAAACAGCTTTCACCTATAGACCGGGGCTTAGGGCGGGTTGTGCTTTTCGGTCAAATGAAAATATCCAAGAAAGATGGATGATTGTCACCTTAAAGCTAATCAGGGTGCATGAAAAAACTAGGGATAGACAGAGCCAGCGCTGAGCCAAACTAAGCAGGAATGATTGGATAGGGTGAACAGGAGTATATAGGATGCCTGTACTCATAAGGTAGGACCCACAACGGTAGGTAGCACTCATAAGGTAGGTAAAGAAGAAGAAGAAAGTACTCGATCCAATAAATCACCACTCTTTTACAAGTACTACGAGTAATTCTTGTTCCCCTGATCACCCCAATTACTTATATGTCGCTCAGGGCCCGCTTCTGGTAAAAAGTGTTTTGTAAATGAATCCAGGCAGTTAGAAGCCCTTACGAACGGATTTATACAAGAGGACGAAAACCACCCCTGACCTCCAAATATTAATAATCGTTCAGGACTGCTCTGCTCTTGTTGCTTTTAGGTAAACTTCAATCGGAGCCATCGACTAATCTTCTTAGGATGGCTCTAGACTAGAGGTGGTGTGCTACCAATGCAGATCTGTCTGGGTCCTCCGATTCACTCAAAGTGATGATGATTAATCCCTTATCTCAATAATCTAAGATCGTATCCCGAGCATGTGATCTCTCGAGCATGATTATCGAGACCATAGTGGATTCTTGTGCTCAACCAGGAACACAGGGATAGTTGAGTCGATTCGAAAGTGGTATCGATAAATAAAACGAGTATACACTTTTAACTTTGTAGAGTAGTAACTTCCTTAAAATACGATGAGAGGATCAGGCCCGGATGGATTGGGCTCTTCAATGCTCTCACAGAGGAAAGGGGTGGGTGGTGACTTCTTAAATATCGCTCAGGGCTGCGGGCTCTCGATATGAAAAAGTGCTTTATCAATTGCTTATAACGTCTAGGTAATAGATTACTAGGTTTGGTCCTTCCCTAGCCGCTCACTGCGTTTGGAAAAGGTTTCACCTCCGACCATTCCTACTACGATCCCTATATCCACTCGGTTAGCTGCTGTAATCGAACTATCAGGGATGATATCACAAATATCTAAGGTCGATCAAACTATATAGCCCTCCTCCCTCAAATTGGAAAGGATAGATCAATATGGTGGGAAAGCGGATCAATAGGTTATGAGTAAACAGGAACTAGATCAACTGTATCCTCCACCTTTGTGGATGTCTTTGTCCGAGCTTGAATACTAGATCCACTTAGTAAATAGGGTAAACTTAGAGCTAACTGCTTCAACCACAAATGATTAATATACGGAGCAACTTCAAGGTAGTAAATTGATCATCGGAGGATCTAGGCTTATGCACTAGTTAAAGCCACCCCCCCCAAACCCATTGAAAGAACAGTCCTCGGCAGTCCTGAACGATTATTAATATTTGATCGATTGATTCGTTCTCTTCACTTTTTGCCCCTGAACGATTATTAATATTGGAGAGATAGATATTACGAAAGACAATTCCATATAACCACCCACCATACCTAAAACACATAGTTAAAGAACGAACTGATTAGATGTTTTAATCGGGATATCGATGATCTAAGAGCTACCCCTCATCATCAGGATATCTGTCCAGGGCTTGGCTTCTTACTGCTTCCTGTTATTTAATCTGCTAGTGGTGATACTTCCATTCGAACTTCTTAGAATAATCAGATGCTTTTATACTACTACTTAGATATCCTCCTCCTCTCAATATTAATAATCGTTCAGCTCAAGGCAATGTTGTTTTTACGGGTCATGCATATGAACTTTATCTGGAGAACGAATCACATCTATTCGTTTTATTCTAAGATAGACCATCTGATTAGAGTCCATTCGCTGATGGGGGGGTGGAACAGATACATAGGTTAGAGGGGCCAAGCCAACTGCATAGTCTATCCCTGTTCCAGTGCCATTCATCGAAGATCCCCAAGTCCATGGGTTAAGTTCAGTTTTCCAGTAGTTTAAGATCCGGATCCAGTGAGCACCGGTTGTTCCAAATCCTCCAGTATAACAGTCCGTTGTTAGAGCAGATTCATTTTTGTGCTTTGTCCATCCAGCCAGTTAGATTAGAAAGAAAAGTCCTGGAACGGGGACCTCCATTATCTCTCTCTCTCAAGCTCTGCGAAGGGCTATGATATACCAGCCAGGCTGCCCCTTGATTTCTTCCCCTCAAAGAGCGAGCTACCTACGGGATTTATTTGTTATGGTTGGTCCTGCAATGCATAACTACATAAATGCATAATTACATATATAATAGCAGCTCGGAGTTGGAAGAAAGGTCAATCCCTCGCCGAGGAAATAAGTGATTGATTGTACGAGCTCTAATTTATCATTCTCTTTTCTGGCTGGGTGAGAGGAAGGGGAGAATGGCGACCTCGGGCCCGGGGACAAGCGCAGGGTTGCCCTCTTCCTATGGTCGAGTGAGCTTACGCTTCCTAAAGGTAACCCGAGCGATGAGCTTCTCCTTACACCAGGACAAGGGATAAGAAACCTCCGGGAGGCAAGGGGAGAAGAAGTAAAGCCCTCCTCTCCCGTTGGTCGAGCTAGTTCCCTCCTATAGCGCAAACTACGGTGGCTACGCTTCTATCTCCTTACACCTCATGCCGAAGTGCACTTGACTGATACTCACTGCTAGAGGGTGGGACGGGTACGGAAGGAGACACTGTATTCCTAGCGGATCCTCACTCCCTTTCCTCTGATCCCTATGTCCATCTGCTAATGTAAAGGGAAGAAACAACCTATTACCCTACCCTCCACTCATGAAAAGAGAATATAAGTAGACACATACCCTAAACTCTATAAATGAGAATGAGAAAGGTCTAAGTGTCAATTTTATCTACACCGATACTGCTGGATCTTTAACTGGTTAGGATGCTGCTGTTGCTGTTGTTTGAGATATGAATCTATGTTGTATATGATGTATATGATGGATGCTCATGATGAAGTGTGCTGTGGTGATTCGTTGTTTCTGTGATGCTACTCCATGATTCAATAGATAGTTCAGCATAAGATAGTTCAGCATAAGATAGATAAGGTAAATCCAATATGCTACTTCAAGCATTAAACTTATAATTCACAGATTAAAGAACCAATTAGCCCTTGTTTGTCTCTTAATGAGCAAATAATTTCATGATGCTCCAACCAATGATGCTAAGACCAATTATGAATAGATGATGATCCAACCAAAGCTTATTAACCTAGTCAAGTCAAATCTCAAGAATCTCTAGTAAGTAGTAAGTATAAGAGAAATAATCCAATTACAGTCCTCAGCACAGAAGTTATCAAAGTGGTTTACCCATACTATCGGTCCACCACCCAAGGCTCTGGGTTGTTCCCTCCACCGATCCTTTTACAAGCCCTTTAAAAGAGAATGAGTTAGTGAGCAATGAGTCAGTGAGCCGCCTTGTAAAAGAGAATGAGTTAGTGTGTTGTTGATGTTATGTCATGATGTTATTCAATGTGTTGTGTCTGTGATTCAATGATGTGATAAAATGTTATGTGTCCTAAGCTTCTTAACCTAGTAAAGTCGAATACAAAGAATATTAGTAAAGTATAATAGAAAGAGTATCTAGTCAGTCTTATAGAAAGAATATTACTTCCTTATAGAAATAATATTACTTCAGTGACCCAAAGATTATACACCGGCTCTAAAACTGGAAAGGATGTTGGGCAAGATGGTGGTGCTGGTTCACCCACTTCGGTCAACTCAATCCGCTCAGCCAACCTATTAAGGTTCTGGTACTGGCTTCGCATATAGATCTGACTTTCGAACTGGAAGGGATCCCGTATAGTGAGGTGGTGACTCTCCATATTGATCTGTTACTTATAACTAATAAACTGGTAGATCTACCGCATCTGGCACTAGATATGTATATGAAACTGCTAGCTATTAAACGGGTTATGGCTCTCAAGGAAAGGATGCTAGACAAAGTCATAACCTGCACCCGCTGAAGCCCCGTCGGAAGCAACAGAGCGAGCTACGATCCCATCATTATTGACAGTTCCAGCATTTGACCTTGTTCACTCAGATCCCGTAGTTTACCTTGAACTAGTAAATGTGCCAACCGTAGGCATTCCAGGTCAATATCGAGACAAAGACCCAGCCACAGAAGCACCTAGGCATGGCATGGTAAGAGACAAAGGCAAATAAATCGGTGGAAGATCCAAATCCATTTGAAACACCCGTTGAAGGGCCCGTCGAAGAAGCTGTTTACCTTGAGCTTCCAGTTCCAGATAAAGATGAAATTGATTCAGTTAGAGTTGATCCAGCAGAGGCGGGGGAGAAAGCAGCGGATCCGGGTTAATCACCACCGGCATCAATAGCACCAATTGTAAACCCCCGATCGTTATTATGCCTTGCTGTAGTGCTTTCCAGCCAGTCTCTTAATAAGTGTTTGTCTCTCTCTATGATTTAAGTGCTAATGCGTTACTCGAAGTGATACATGCATACCCGTTTAGTAGGTTCTGTGTGATGATGATACCAGTAGCGTAGTGTACTGAGAGTAATGAGATTGACCTACAGGCACATTTACTAACACTGGTGCTTCTGGCTGTGCCCTGCTAGCTGCTCCCGCTGCTCCTGCTTCTGCATATCTATAAACACTGCCTAATAAAAGTAATTCCTTTATCCCTTGGTCCCCTGTCCAGTGTCAGAGAATAGCTCGAAATCTCTCCGGTTCTATCTACTGGTCTCCTGCAAAGGCCTAACTAAGGTCCGACAGGGAGCTTGGCACGTTGTATGTCGCATTCAATCTGTGTAGACTATAAGCCCAGGCGGAGCAACGGTGGCTTTAAGGGGGTGGTTGTAAGGAAGGCTATTTATAGCGTTGTATAGATTGGGCATTAGACGGATATTTACAGTTCAAATGTTGGGCCATCTACGCAGTTGCAATAAAGAGCCCCAATAACCAAATTAGATCTTCATGAGTGCCAAGATGAAACTGAAACCATTCGCCTATCAACGAGGATATATTTACACCTTTTTCTATTTATATTGCGCATGATAGGTACAAGAGTAGATGGGTTGAGAGCCCCACAACCGCGGTTTCTGTAGTCCGAATTCATCTCTTTCCCTCTCCTTCCCCAACTCAAGCTTTAGGCGAGCGAGGGTAGTGGCTGGTGGCTTGCTAGTTGCTGGGGCTTGCTCAGATGCTACCTTTTATTTGGAGGATCCGAAACAACTGCTAGGGGTTATGGATATACTGGTACAAGGTCAACGGGTGCTGGGTCTTTCACGGATTCTACTGCTGTAGGCTATGGCTCTGTATCTGCTGCTGGTGGACCTTTAGCTCGTGCTGTTGGACCTGGAACTGGAACTTAAGCTACTGGCTATGAATAATATATAGGAGGCTATACGTCTACGCCTGGAACTAGATCTGCTGGATATGGTACTGGATTCGGTACTGGAATTGGATCGGCTACTGGTAGTAGGTCAGTAAGTCTTTCTGGGTCGCCGCATCTGGATGCTTCAATTTTTGCTTCAAAGTCACTTGCAGAATCAAAGTAAGAATATACTGGATCTACTACTGAATCGACAGGTGCTTAATCAACTGCTTCATCAATAGAAACCACTGGTGATGCTACTGGTGCTACTAGTGCTGGATATACTATTACTATTGGTGCTAGATCAATAGATTCAACACCTGGCTGTGATGCTGCTGATGCCCATACCCATGCCTTTGCCTAGGGGTCAACTGGGTAGTAAACTGCCCTTTGTCTCTTACCATGCTGCGGTTGCTTCTGCTACTGGTCTGCTGGTCTTGTTGCTGGCTGTGGTCTCCGGGTGGGGGTAGCTTGTGGCATAGGAGGTAGTTGCTGGACCTGGAACTGGTTGCTTTGGGTCTACTGCTTAAGAGAAGCTTACTCTAACAGAATCTCTATCACAAAACTAAAAACCTGGATCTCGCTCTCTATATGTATCTCTATATGATGATGGATCTCTCAATGGTTCTTTCTCGATGGCTTGGATGAATCAGTTCAGTGAATCAGTCTCAGTAGGCAGTGAGTTTGCTTGCTTATATGCTTGCATCGACAGATGTTAGTTTGGAATGTTCTGCTTCTCTGGGGGAGACATATTCATATATAATGAATTACATGAAGTCCCTGATTAGAGGTATCTTGTTTTTCTTTAGGGAGGGTTTCATTCTCGATACTATCCTATAATAGGTCAGCGCCGGAGAAGGGAAAAACAAGCAAGAGATTGGTTCTACGCGTGTTTGCAATTAAGGGATATACGGATTCCCTATCTATGTGGAAATGGGTTCAGAAATAAACGGATTTTCTTTCCCGTAACCGCCTATCGCCTGCCTTTTCATAAGCGTCCGTCCCAAAATAGTCCTGCTCCGTGCCCGAGCCCAAGCGGCAGCTTCCTCAGAAAAAATTGATTACGCCGCCTTCGTCTTGTTGACTGCATGGCGCTGTGGTTTAGCCCAAGCCATTTTACCTGAGACGTTCCACGCCCCCGACTTGGTCCAGACTTGTGCTCAGTTGCAGCAGCCCCTTACGGGAAAGGTCTTTTCGTTAGAGAAAAGATAAGTTTTTCGGGTGTCTCCCATGGCGATCAGGGAGCTGTTACTCCTACCCGTAGGTGACTTGGTAATCGAGGAGGAAAGGTTGGCGACTGGTTTCTAGAAGAGCATCACACGGTGCTAAGAATTTATGGGTATGAGGGTGAGCCGTATCTGCTTCCCAAATTCATCCGGGTGTTTGCCCTAGAGTTAATAAGACAGAGGCTCGCCTCGGATTGGACCCACTTCACGTCCAAGAGTCATAAGTCCACCATCGCTTCCCCTGGGTCCTTTTTAATCTCACTGTCAAAACCAGAGTGGCGGCCGACCCTGTCTCCGATGCGCTGAAAGCTCTTCGTCTCAAGACCAGCTGGACATGGCAGTATGATCCTGTACACACCATCTCAAATTGGTGCGTCCGCTGTCACTCCAAGCCGTACCTCCACGACCCAAATACCATGATGCAGATGAAGGCGAACAAGGATACCTGGGAGGAAGTCCGGGAAATTTCAGAGTTCGATATAGTCACACCCAAAGAGGAGCCCTCTCAGAAGTCAATAGAGGCGGCGGCAGTGTCAGCCAACACCGCGGAAGCTCCCATTATTTTAGTAAACAGTCCCGGGAAAGAAGCGAGGCCCGACCAAGCGAGCGCCGCTGAAGAAGCCTTTCAGGAGCCTCCAGAGCAGCAAGCAGATTAAACGAAAGAAGGAATAAGATGGGGGAGGCGAGTCTGAGCAAGAGAGGATAAGCTCTGAGGCAAAAAGAGGAAGGTTGGAGACTCCCACAGAGCCTGGAGCACATGACGAGCTGATGACGGAACCTGAGGTTCCAGAGTCAAAAATAAAAGCAGTAATTCAGGAAGTGACTCCGATAAAGACCTCGGAGCCGGCTATGACCCATGCCCTCAGGCAGAATCTCCACGAGGTCACTGGTTTTTCTTGGAAGTTGGATGACAGGTAATCTGAAGCTCACGCGGCAGCTGGGGAAACAAGGCCCTAGCCAGGACAGATATGAAGCGGTCCAAGTTAAACCTAATGGTGTACCAGCCTGATGCGGCGCCCGGTAAGGTTACTTCAGTCCAGTTTGATCTAAGGCAGGTTAGTCCTGTGGACTTGGGCGAGTGGCACCGGCAAACCGGAGAGTTGGTATCGAAAAGACTATTGAAGTCAACCGCAAATGTTAAGAAGCTCCACACGATCTCATAGAGAAGCTGAATCGGCAAATCGAAAACGACAAAGTTCTCAGGAAGGCTTGGATGACGAAATGCTCTGAGTTGGAGCATAAGTTGGCCGAGTCATTCGGGGACAAAAATGCAATTCCATGCCCTGCTTAAAAGCAAAGATCAAGAGATACTGTCACTTAGAGCCAAACTGAATCTGGCACCTACTGAGCACGCTGACTCGGCTGACTTGATAGCCGCCGCAGAGGAAAAGCTGGTGGCCGAAAAGTTGAAGCTGCAACAATTGAATACACAGTTGACTGCCCAGGTGGATTAACTTACCGGCGAGGTGTCCCACTTAAGGACTAGCCATGAAGATGAAATGAAGAAGCTGCAGGCAGAGATCGAGGATTTTCGGCACATTTAAGACCCCGACCCCCCCGACCCCTTAGTGAGTGTGTGAGTGTTTCGTTCCAAAGAAATGAAACGGAGAATAAGTCCTGGCCGATGTGATCGGGGAGGATGAGAACGTGGATACAGTAATAGAAAAGGCCCTATCTTTCAAAGCACAGATAGTGAAGCTGACAGGCAAAGTTCAAGCATTGAACGTGGAGAAGCAAACAGAACAGGAAAGAGCGGCGAACATACAGTCACTCCTCAGTTCTAAGGAACAGTCCGTATCCGTGAGGCGATGCGACTTGATCCGCCAACCCTTATTATATTTTATTTATTGCCCTTCCCCGCTGCGGGAAAGCTACTTCGTTCCTAAAGAGTAACACTTTGAGATTATAACTCAGTCTTTTATCCGTGAGAAGGCGAAGTCAACTTGATCCGTTAGAAGCGATGCGAAATGAGGTACGTTAAGTGACTCGACCATAAGGGTGTTAACGCTCACTCATCATATGGGTGAGGGAGAGGCTATGCGACTTGAACCGTTAGAAGGAGGAGATGCTACTTGAACCGAAGGGATACTTTATTAGCCCTAAAGGCACATCACCTTTGGGGGGCTCTAGATTCGGTTGAGTAAGCTAGACGATTTGATTAATATCAATCCAAAACTAAAGAAAGCCCAGTGCATACACTTAGCGAGCTCGGCATCACAAGTTGCTTATACTACTTGCTTATACTACTTGGTTTTGGATTTATTGCCTGTGAAGATATGGACTTCAAGATCTATATCTCTTTCTGTCCAGGGAGAAGAGATCATAAAAATCGCGATCCGACGAAACATTCAATCAACAACCAAATAGGGAGTTT
>Ga0316216_1000002_pt1 | contig 41128 bp, 35 predicted proteins | sample NRE6metagenome_FD_207800 | JGI IMG/M metagenome (GOLD analysis project Ga0316216, IMG submission 207800) | Spruce roots microbial communities from Maridalen valley, Oslo, Norway - NRE6 | ecosystem: Host-associated > Plants > Roots > Unclassified | place: Norway: Oslo | collected 2017-09-15
AGATCTATAGGGGTGCCTAAATCCAGTTGAGATCAGATCGTTCCGCATGAATCAATTGGGCACCGCATCTCCGCCCAGGGCAAATGAATTCATTTTGAATTCCCGGGGCCGGGGTCAAGATAAAGAGTATGGATAGATGGCCGCTCAACCCTTATATCGGATCGGGGTGCTCCCATTCGTTCCCCTCTCGATTTCATCTCGCATCCTCCCTCCTCTCCAATGTGGATGAGAACTAACTATAGTTGTAGATAATAAATTCCACCTCCACCTATATAATCCGCTTCTGCCTCAGGTTTGGAGTCTAGTCCCTTATCCATCTCCGGCTCGGCTCGACCATATCGGCCCTATCCATAGAACTCCATCTGGAGGGCGAGGCCCCAGCCCCATATATAGATAGGGATAGGGGGACTCAATGAAATTATCCACCCCTAACTAAAGTTGTCTAGTAATGTTCTCTCCATCTGGGGAAAGGAAAGCTCTTCTCGGCAGGCAGGCTGGTCCTCTCCTCTATATACTAGTTCCTCTCCCCTATATAATAGAGAGCCCATAGCCAAGATCTCCCATCCCATATAGTCATTCTGGGCTAGGCTACTGAAGTTGGATAGGGGGTTGGGGTCGGGGGGCCCTCTCCCAACGAGTGCCTGGAGATAAAGAGATGGACGAGCGTGAGTGCCTTTCTTCGAGCGCCCATTATCCGAGGATAGCTCTTACCCGGATCGGTAACACTGTCTGTCGGGGACCCTACCCTTATAACATAGGGGGCTGTTCCCATTTCATTTAAGAAGGAGCTAATTAAGAAGAGATGAGAACCTTGACAAAGGAGGGCACTGATGCCCAGAAGAATCAAGGGAAGGAGCCTCATCAATCTCAGGACAAGCAGCATATTAGTAGAGGGGGAAATGCCCAACCTCTTATGAAACCAGAATAAAGAGATGTAGGGTACAGCACTATGAGGAGAGAGAATCCACTTTTAGCCCTAGAATATGAATGCACTTAGTTAGGAGAGATAGCTATTTCACTTTTGTATCTGGTTCCAACCAATTCTGGTTCTGGATGACATGGCGACGGGGCGGCTGGATGGAGGTCATTAGCCAAGGAAGGACTTTTAGTTGGTGGCATGCTCCTGCAAGGATAGGATTATGGTACCGAGGAGGTAAGGATGGCTTTACCTTTAGCTTAGATTGTGTAAGAACTGCCGGAACCTTTAGTTGATGGGATGGATGGGAGGGGAGATCCTGGGAACTGAAGCTTATATCCTCGGAACTGCTGGATGGATAGATTTCTTTATTGATTACAGCCAGAATGAAACACGGATTGAACAGATGGACTGGATAGATGGGATGCATGGACCATTAGCCAAGAGGGATAACTTTCGTAGCTAGCTCACCATGCTCCTGCAGGATAGGATATTAGCCAATAACATAGGGTTTACTTTAGAAGATAGAGTGGAAGAACCGCTCGACCGACAGGGAGAGGGTGCCTGAAAGAGGTACGAGGGGAGGGGGGTTAGGTACGAACCCGCTTTACAGACAGACCCAACTGAGAGGCCATACCCCTCACGACAGAAATACACCTTTCCAATAGATACGGAACAGGAGTTCCTACCTCGAATGGATGCTATGACGATCTTACATACGTTGAGCCAACATTTGAATAAGATCATACGCCATACACAGAGCAGCACATAGCTAGTCATTGCTTTCATAGCCAATCATAGACATATGGATGGGGGCATAGCCAATAGCCAATCATAGTTAGAAGGGCATAGCCAGGTAATTGCCGATAGCCTGTTTTCATTACCAGTCATAGCCGACGCTAGTAATTGCTTTAGACAGTCATAATAAGAAGCTACAGTCATTGCTCTAGCCTTAAGGTCATAGCCCATAGGCAAATATATATCTACTCTAGACCTTGAACTAGAAACTTGACCCTCTAGACCCTCCAACTCCTACTCGACCCTTTACCTTTAACTCCTAATCACATAGCCTCCTGAAACTCCTAATCACATAGCCTCCTGACATAGCCCCATCCTACCAGCCGAGTCCCCTTAAACACAGACCCTACCCTCACAAAAATACCCGAACGATAAAGCTTCAACAACACGGACCCGCTAAAGTATGTCTAGCAAGGGAAGAAAGGAAAAGGAACAGTTCTTTAGTAACTAGACTAGATAGGCACTTTTGCTCATAGAAATGAATTAGGGAAATTTAATTTATGGGTGCACGAAATAAGGGACTTTAGCAGCTGGCATAAATTGGTTTTAGTGAGCGTGGGCCGAGAACTTAAAGGGGAGGGATCTATTGCTTGCTAGAGAAATGGAAGGTCAGGCTTGCCAGTTAGGGAAGGGGGATAGAGTCCGACACAATTAGGAGGGGAGGGATCATTAACAGAACAGACATGCCTCGTTGAATGCTTTATCTATGTTTTAACCCGCACAAGACGTTACGCCTTCTATTCTCTTTTTTTTACCCTCAATCGTTCCAGTAGGGCTATGGGTAGGGTCAATTTCTTACTTCGGCCTCCTCCAGAGCATCCATACTGTGGGTTTTAATCCCAGTTTCATGTGGCTAGTTTAATGTGGGTTCTCCCTCCCCCTTGCACTCTCACAATTATCATAATGAATGAGACGCCACCCTTTCACTTTCAAATTTCCCACCTCGATCTCGATAGGCCATGGTTTCACTCTCCAATTTTCCACTAGGTTATACCTATTTTACTTATTTCTTTGGGGGCGGGGGCTTAGGGTTAGTCACTTCCGGAATAACTGCCAAAGAGGGAAGCATTCAAAAGGTTTTGAACATGTATAGTGTTATTACATATATCTGGAAGCTACCTCTGCTCCCCGATCTCCTGCTATCGTCCTCCTCATTATAGTCCTAATTCCTACTTTAAAATCTAAAAATGCCATCATTCAGGCAGACAATGCAATAGTTCGGGTAAAGAAGAATTCGAGTTGCTGTATCGGGACTCAAGATATAAAGTGTAATGGAAGTAGTATATAAAGTCGACCCTCTTATCTATCTCTTCTTATTCTTGGGACCTGGGGGAGATAAGCCCTCTAGTCGTTGTAAGTCAAGTTCTCTTGCTCGAACCCAAGTGAGCTTGCGCTCATGGGCAATAGCGCAAATATGAATGTTCTCCAGGGTATGGACGGGGGAGTTAAGAAAGAAAAGTTGACCAGAACGCAGCTGGTTGCTCACTTGGAAAGCCCAGGCATACGGCCCTTTTGGGCATGTGAATAACTTGATGTGCTTAATCTCGGATTCTATTCTCCGTGATTCCAATGTATGTCTTCAGGACGAAATTCTTAACCGACTTCAGGTAGTGCCGTCTAGATTCTAAGTGTATCGCTAAAAATATATGTTGAGATGTTGGATCTGCTTTTCCCCCAATTTGAATTAGTAAGATCCACATATTAGAATCTGTTAATGCTCCTGCATAGTAGGTAAATAGCTTTCGTTTCAGATGGCTACCTAAATTTCTTACCAAGGCAAGAAGATCACCTGTTACTTCAAAATCCAAACGGATTAGAAGGTGCGGCCTAGTGCGACGATTTCGTGATTGACTTCCATTACACTTATTCATGGGCTGCTATTGCGGGTGGTCGGAATACTGTAACTGATTCCTCCGGCTCCTTCTCCGCGAGGGAAATCGTCGCCCCAAAATAGAGGGGACCGAGCCTTTTTAGGGAAGGTTCGCTTCTAAATCCCTCACCCATATGAATGGGTTCGCGTGCTTCGCACCCTAATAAACTAGAGGACGCAGTGTTACTGGGAAACTTATTTCCTGTTCAATTAGCTGATTCCATCTACTAAGTTTTCGGAGTTCTTTCGGAGCTTCTGCCTAGAAAAGAGAATCAAATCTAATTGGATTTATCCTTTTTATCATACAGGGTATCGATCTAAGATGCCTTCGGATAATCTTCGGAGTGACCTTCAGCAAGCGCCAACCGAGGTTAGGGAATTAGAACACAGTTATAATCACTTTATTTCCTTCCCCATCTAATGAAAACAACGTGAGAACCATTGGCCAAACATAGAACTCAGTAGATGATATGGTTAGTTGTGGTAGAACTTCGTTTCCTTATGAGACTCCCTCTCCTAGTTTCAGAATGGAGCTTCAAACCAACCAGAGCCCGCCCCATCATCGAAGGATTGTCTTGTTCAACCCCTGGCCATCTCATTCATTCACCTATCGAGGTTAGGTTGTTCCGTGGTAATGCACACGCCAATCCATTGTTCAGTGGTTATGCACAAGCCATGGTGAACATCGTTCACATCCTCTTATGAGTGAGTAAGGCTACGCGCTGGAACAGTCATATTGTATTTTATATGTATACGCGCTGGATCACATAATATTGATTGTATACTTAGATTTTGCTCTGGCCTGGATCAGTCATTTTTGAGATGTATATGTCGCTCTGGCGATTTCCGGTAATGCCAATGGACAAGTTAAATTCCGTGGTGTGCGCAATATAAATATATAAATATAAAGAAAGACACGAATAATGTAATGAGTTATCCCCCTGTGAGAACAATAGTGCTCCCTAGAGACCGTCAGAATGAGTTGGAAAAAGGATAGGAAAGAACTCGTTCTTGTCATACAGCCCAGCCTCGCCCCCACTATGACCCGTACAGCTGGCTCTGGTAATTCCGTGTGAATAAACATGCGATGTGAGAAGGAATGAACATGGCGAATATCACTTATATATGATGCTATGCTCGAATTCAAAGGGATAATTAATTTAATATCCTATCTACAATAGAAGATAATTAAGAGAATCTCCTTCCTATCTACAATATATATTGGGTGGGTCGCATCTTTTTAGAAGCATACCCCGCTTCTTCTCGCAGTTATCCCCTTGGTAACCCGCATTTTTCCTTCTCATTATTCGCGGAGCAGTTAGGTCGGGTCGTATCTATCAGTGAGAATTAGACCTCTTACTCTCGCACTTTTTTCCCCTTTCCTTTTCGGAGTTATACCCTCCGGTAACCTGACTTTTCTTCCTCTTTTTGGTCTTTAGAGCGGCTTCGCACATTTTGTTCAAGTTCTATTAGGAGTTGATTAAGAAATGGGTGGATAACAACGGGTCCGGGCGTAGCAGGACACTTCAAGTAGTAAGCCCAGAGAAGACTTGCTCAATGTTGTGGGTCAATTAGAAATGATTCTGAAAACAAAGTATACATGGAAGTTAGGCCATTCAATTAGACTCATGGTTGATTCTTTATCAAATATGTATCTTAGTATTGCGACCGACCTCGTGACCCCGTATCCTCGTTAACCCAGTAATATCGCCACGCTGTAGATCGAGTTGCTAAGGTTGGGCTTGCTAGCGACTTTGGTGGGCTCACGTGACCCCGTATCCTATTGATTGATTGCGGAAGATATGGTTCATGGTCTAGGCAGCGAAGGAAGGTCATCGTTTTCCTGCCTATCTTCATTCTTCACCCACTGAAAGGCAGGTCATTGAGAGGGAAGGAAGGATCGCTACTCGACCGCAGATCGACTCGACTGCTCGCTCCTATCCTATGGTGGGCCTCTCGCTACTCCGTTGAATGGGCAGCAGGAAGCATCGATCGCTACTGCACAGCAGACTCTGCTCCTATTGAATTGAATGGTAGACGACTGGAACGCTTAACGACAGGACGGGAGCGCTGATCGGATCGGTCGCTACGGGCAGACGCTACTTCTCCATCCATTAAATTCAGGGAAATCCCAATCCTAGTCGGTGACCCGGACGGCATGCGAACGCAGAGACGCTGATAACTTCTGTGGCAGAAGTCGGAGAAGGTCAAAGTAGGGTTGGAGGTCCGGGCGGAGTAACGAATTACGAAGTAACGAAAACTGGCAGGGATACGAATACGGCGTAAAAATACAAGGTACGAATACCTCACTTGCCTGAAACTGTGCACAATCCTAAGGTCTGGCTGATAAGTAAAGATATAACCTTTTACTACCCAAGACCTTAGATCGGGGAAGGAATCATTGACTTATTGGCCTACCACGCCTACTTACGCCTAGTCATCAGATCGGGGAAGGATGAGTTAGGAAGGATTAGCTGGTGGCAGTATAACCACTATCATACTTTCACTTTGACACAAATACAGGGTAAGGGTCTAGAAACTGGTATACTGCTACGCTTTTGTCCTGCTACGCTAAGGCACTGGCAAAGGTAATAAAGGCTGGTGCTTATTCTACCGCAACGCCACCTTTCCGTAGGGAATTTCCCATCCCCTCCATCCTCTATTTGATTGGGGCCCCTAAGTGGGTGGGAATAGAGAAAGAAAGGGAAAACAGAGCAAGCTCTACACCTCTAAGCCATGTTTTCACTCAACTATTTACCAGGCCGGGGCAACGTGTAGTTCCGGTTGTCGAGGTTGCCAGGGCCGGGCTGGAAGGCCCCTTAGTTTCAATATTCTGACCTACCTCCCTCTCAGACTTAATCTCTACCTCCCTTTTGCAGTTCATACCCACCTCCTTATCGCAGTTCGTTAGTCAGAATGACCCATTCCCTTTAAAGAAAACCTAAGCAGTTGGAGCCGCTCAAACCAATGGCTTAGGGGAGGGGATGGCTGGTCTCGATACTTCAGAAGGGGTTTAACAACTGATAACTTTGACCAAATAGAATTCATGTTATCCCATTTAATCTGAAAGCAAGGAAAGCCCCGCGCCCTCCGAATCGAAGGAAGGAGCAGAAAACTAAGGAAGATAAAACAGGAACCGAAACCCCCGCAGAGCCCGAACCCACAGCAGGAACTGGACCCAAGGCCGAACCCAAGGCAGAGCCCACAAGGCAGAAGCGGAAACGGAAGTAGGGACAAGAGCCAGGCTAGGAGCAGGGAAAAGGGTGGGAACAAGGGCGGCACCACAAGCAAACGCGTCAGAAACACATGCAGAAGCGGAACCATAACCTGATATCCCCAGCAGCAGACAGACCCCAAGACCAAGGCAGGACCCCTGAAACAAAGGAAGGGACAGTCCACAGGGCAGGAACAGGAACTGAGGCAGAGGCGGGGGCAAAGAAAAAGGCCGGATCGGGAAGCATACCCCCCTCCCATTCCTGAAGCAAGTGGTTGGTAAGGGCAGGCAGCACTTCACAAAGTTTGTTGAGGGAGTTCAAGTAAAGAGAAGAGGTGGGTAGTTGGTAACAGTAAAAAGGTAAAGGGAGGCTGGTGAGTAAAGGTAAATAGTAAAGGTTCTAAGTGCTGTACCCACAAAGGATTCCTGGCTGAAGCAAGAGGTTTGGGCATCCATCAGTAAGTTGGGTAAGGTGAGGGGGTAAGGTTGGTAAATAGAATAAGTTGGGTAAGGCGCAGTAAGTAAAGGGTGGTTCAACAGGTTGGTAGCACGCAAAAAAGTAATGCAAAAGTAGGAAAAAGGTAAATAGGCAATGTTCTGCCCAAGCAAGCAAGCCCGTCCACCCACCAATGTAAGGGGTCTGTAATTCCTAAGGTAGTTCTGACGATCCAAGGATGCAAAGATGCAAGAGTGTGGGTAGCTGTCCAACTTCCTTTCATCGTGTAGGCGGCTTCAAAAGGTAATACGAATGTTCTTCAAAGTGCCCAAGCCCCACTCAATATCTCAATTCTGGGAGTATTTCAAGGCAGTTCTGACGATCCCAGAACAGTTGGTAGCTGTCCAACCTGTCCAACTTCCATTCATTCTGTAGGCTCTGAACCAGGTCCTCCCTCAATCCATGCAATCCGGGCATGTGGTTCCGTGGTTGGATTCAGGAATAACAATGCTGGGGTTGCACGAATAGGGTGCGGTGCTGCCTTAATTTATCAAGAGTCTCCGGCCGGGATTCGCCCGACCTCCCCAACAAGATAAATAGTTTCCCCACTAAGATTTGTAAAGCAAGTGATTGAGGCAATGAGTAAGTTAAGGTCAGTGAGCCGTGATATAAAGGGTGGTAGGAAAGGTTGTTGGTCGCTGTAGGTCGAAGATAAAGTAATAGTGTAGGCTTCTAAAGTAAATAGCAATGTTCTGCCTACCCAAGCAAGCAAAGCAAGCCGCCCTTCCAAGATCGTCTGGCTGTAGTTCCTAGGCAATGAAGAGTGAGCTGTCCATTCGACATAAAGTCTCTTTGCAAGTAGGCATAGAAAGGGTAAATAGCAAAGGAAGGGTCTAAGTGCCAGCCCAAGCAAGCCCTCCCTCTTTTTATTGTTAATGAGTTTATTCGTCCTTATATACGTAATTTACGTAATTTTCCAAGCGATTCCGTCTTTATTCATTCCTCCCCACCTCTGCCGCCCTGCCCTAGTCCCAGGTTGTCCCAAGCTATCACTCTTTCTATTAGCTCACATAGATCAGGCATTCATCTCGCTCGGTTGCCGGGTTCTCTCCATCCATCATCGCTTCTCATCCAAAGCATTAAAGTAGACAAAGTGAAAATAACAGTAGCAACAAAATACAGGGAGGAATTGAAACCATGTAGAATTTTTTTATAAGCAATCTCCCTGATGACCAATCTGTCTGGGAATACCGGGGCAAGAGATGTGGAGCTTTAGTTGCTCCGTAGATTCTTATGTATGTACTGTCTTCATTGACATACCAATCTCGTATCATGCTTACAACCTGTATTGCTTCTTCTGATAATCTAGGAGCTGGGATGTCTAGCACTAATGACGAAAGATTAACTCGATGGACGACCTTATTTGGTTTCAAGTGGCGATACAGCGCACGCAAATGCCAATTTCAGCGGTTTATCACGAATATATCTATGCCGCTCTATGCCGCCTACGGAAAGCAGGGACTGAAGACTGAAGCTTCTGCTTGAGACGCTTCTGCCCACCTCCCCAAGAAAAAGAAGCCCAATAAACAGCAGTTCATCCGCAGTTCATCCGTTATCTTTATCCATAATCAGTTATCTACCCCTTACATAAAGCAGTTCAGTTGCCCTAACCCTTCCTATAAATAACCCTCATTCTTACAGCAGTTCATCCGTTCTATACCCCTCCCTTAAAGCCAGCCCCCTGCATTCTTTATTAGTTATATAGCCAGCCCAGGGAAGAGGCTCTGTCTTACAGCTCTGTCTAGCTCTGCTCTGTAGGTAGGTCTAGCTATGTAGGTCTAGCTCTATAGGTCTAGCTTGGAAGATTGATTCAGCCGTACATCCCTCACCCCTCACCATGAACAGACTACGGGATCATCCGGGAAAGGCCCTCCACTATCACTAATGAGATTGATTTCTGGGATTGGGAAGCACTGGTATTAAGTCCCGGAATTACTCCCTGATGGAGAAGGTAAGTCTTATATAAACTCCTTTCTTGATGAGGTAAGAATTGGGATTACTCCCTTCTTGAGGAGATAAGTATGAGAACGACTCCTCGATCAATGAGAATATAGAGAGCATAGAGGGGGAAGAGTCGGGTTAGAGAACCTAATGACTGCTATTGGGATGGGATAGTTCTAGAACAACTAGCTAGGGGGAATGGCGAAAGAGAGGGTTAACATAAAGAATAGGGAATGACCCAATTTCCTCTATTTACAGACCAAATCCAGACCTTTGGGTAAGATCGTCTTCCTATCCTTTCCATCCCGGTAAACTGAATGAGATGTATAAAGGATTGAGAAAGGCAGATGCTATGCTTTACTTCCCTTCCCGCCCTTTCCGGAAGGGGAAAGGAAATCAATATAGGGAAATGCTTTCCTTATCAAGACCCAGTAAAGAGAAAGACACAGACACAGAAAAGGACAGACCCAGTCAATACATCCCCAATAAAGAGTAAATAAAAAGACACAGAAAAGGACAGACATAGCTTAGGTTGCCGGTGACGAGATCTGATATCTATCTATTAATTAATCGCCCTGAATGAATCTTCCAAAAGAGTTTCTGAAAAGAAAGAGATCTATCTATTAATCCTTGGCTTCTTCTCTTCTTCTTAATATCCTTGGCCCTTGCCAAAATACCGCCAAGGCCGAGAAAAGTATAGCCCTTAAAGTGATTCAATCGATGCCAAGATAGATATAGAAAGAGAAGGAAGGCTGCAGAGATGCGCCGCTTTAGCATAAATCGGAACAATCATTCTCTTACTGACGAGCTCCTGAGTTTAATAGATCTCTAACCGTGAGGACTGTCCGGGGTAGGTGGGGAAGGAAAGAAGGAGGAGCCCGTGAGGAAAGAAGAGGAACCGTGAGGAAGAGAGGAGTCCGACCTTCCGTGAGGAAGAAGACCTGCCAATGAAGAGGAAGAGGAACCGTGAGGAAGATAAGAGGCCTTTCCCTTATATGTAATTTCCAGAGTGAAGCAGGTAAAGAGAATAGCAGGTATCGTATCCACAAGAGGACGAACAGGGGAGGCAGGATGGGCAAGAGAGCGCTCCGATAGGCAGAGAGAATCAATTCCTGATCATCCGTAACGGGTCTTCCTTCTTTCCGGATTCCAGTGAAATGAATGCAAGCTCCGCCTGGTCAGCTGGCTTCCCGAGAACCAAGCCGGCTACTAAAAGGACTTTAAATGGATCGTTAGCTTACTGGAATAGAAAGATCTATTTTCACTAAAGTGTGAGATTTTCAGTCATATGGTTGGGTTCTCTCTCTAAGATTACCACCATTAGCAGTCTCTCTCTTTGGCAAGCCTGACTACCGGGCACTTTCTTTCCTTCCAAGCCCCCTCAAATTATTACCACATTCCAAACCTCGGGTAAATCATAATAGGGTTTCTTTCTCATTCTAATAGGGGGGAAGCAGAAAAGAGAGGAAGGCTGGCTCTCCCTGCCTTGCTCACCCACTTTCCTGAGCTTGCATTACCGAGGGTGAATCATTACCGAGGGTGAAAGGACATGGATGCGGGATGGCGGTTCATCAAGGTAGGGTCTGTTCTGTAAGGGCTTTTCCCTATCTGGGCTCGATAGAGTTCGTAGGTAAAGGGAGGAGCTCTGAACTTCTCTTTTCCTCCCTTTATTTTCCTCCCCCTTTATTTAATGCCAGCCGGCCCTATGGTCAAGTATCCTTCTGTGAGGCCCTTCATAGGCAGATGCAACTGACTGTAAGGCCTTTCATAGTCCGGTGCAACTTATATGGTCCTTCGTAGGCAGGTAAACTTGGTCCTTTGCTAATCTGAATAAGACGCTTAAAGTGATTAACCAACTGGTTAGCCAGCCCCATTGAAGGTACAATCGGTCCTTATGATGGTGCAGTTGGTCCTGACGTTAGCTTACGAAGGAGGTCTTAGCTTACGAAAGAGAGTAGGTGCTATTGGTCCTTGCCTTAGCTTATTAAGCAAGGTAGGTGTGATTGTTTTCGTTACCTTACACTTATGAAGGAAGCAGGGTAGGCAAAATGGATCTTTATGACTTTAAGGAGGGTAGGCAAAATAGATCCTTATTTCCTCAGCTCCGGTTTTTATTAGAATTATGATTAGCGATTTTATGCATTCTTTTTAAACCCGTTTCAAGCTGGATATGTATTTGGTTAAACCTCTGCACCGATTCATTATAAAAGTACTCATTCGATTATTGAAACGATGATGAATAGGATTGGAAGGATCCTGATCAGTTCCTCCATCCTCTCTGCTTATTCATAATCATGATCAATAAAAAAGTGCTTTCTCAGTGCTTTAAAAGAATATAGAGAGGTCTCAGGGAGCTCCAGGTGAGAAGGAGTTCTTAGAAAGAACTAAGTTAGAGATTATATCCCGAGGAAGGATATTTCCACGTTGAGGTAGAGCAAGTGAGCAAGCAATCTCATATTGATCGAGCATAGGGTTATACATTGGAAGAGCATAAGAGAGAAAAAAAAAAGGATAGGGAGGAGGATAAAATGGATTGGAATGAGCAAGATCAGATTTACCCTGATCATCGTCTTGATGGTCTTCTTCTGAGTTAGAGGTGCTTGCTTTAGTGCTATGTGAGTAGTCAAGCAAACTCGGTGATGAGTCTAAATAAAACCATCTTGGAGTATTGCCTTCATGAGATAGGGGAGGAGGGTTGATTTCATTTCTTCTCAAGTTCAAAGTAGTTACTCGACTAGGTGGATCATAATCGAATCGATTTTGTGTTCGAAGATAAAGGAGAAGACTATCTAATACGGAGCCGGGCTTTGTAAAAGTGAAAGGTCTAATTGGGTGTTCTGCACATCTGCTCACCAGATCAAGAGCTCAAGAGCAAGGTTGATATATAAAGTTATTAACAAAAAGAGCTAGCTTTTCATCCAGTGATCCTCGATGTTCTCTGATCTGATTGATCGAGTGTATATATCCTTTAGGAGTAGACTAGAGCTTGATCCCGTTTTGTTAGAGATGATTTGAAACAGAGATATCATTACCTATCAAATAAAGGTCCGGATATATCGAAACCAATGAGACCAGTCAAAATTCGTCTTTTTTCATGTTAGAGCTTGGCTTGGACCTTCTTATTGTGCCTAAATACGTTTGGGAGGATATATATAAGAGCTTCATCGTTTTTATTGAGTTGGAGGGAGGCAGCAATCTCTGCTTTCACGGCCACGGGTTGGGGAGGGGACCTTCTCACCGTTTTCACTTGACTGGTTGGTCTCCAGTGCTTGCTGTATATTAATAGCCGGACAAGACTTATAATCCTCCCTTCTCAAGTATACTGGAACCAACATCACAAAAGATCCATCACTATACTAAAAAGAGAACTTCCATTTAAACTAGTTAGAACTCAAAATGATTGATCAAGTTAAGTTACCAGGGCTGATTGATTGATCACCTCTTACTTGCTCTTGGGTCAAAGCCCAAAATCCCCTAATCTCATTTTATATTCATTCGACTTCACCTCTCCAATCGCGACTACTTAATAATCGTTCAAGACTGCCGGTTGATCCTGATCTTCGAAACAAACTATTCGATCGATCTCACCACCATTTGATATTCATTCGACTTCACCTCATGTTCTCATTTGAGACCCTCCCCTTAACGAAAACCACCTGCAAATATTGGCACACCACAGCAGACACACTACCCTCACCAGTTTCTTCATTCATTTATGAGGAAAAGCACTAGGAACAGAGACTTTTTATTATCCCACCAGTAACCTCCTTTATTAACCAGCAAACATTCTTGTTACAACAGCAGCAGATCAAGGGAGAGATAGAAAGACAGCATTAGGGGCAAACACAAACCAAGTTGAATCTGATGAATCAAAACTACTAGTTTACCCAAACCGGGGATACCTATAAGCAACAGTAGATTAACCAGTAACCGGATACAAATACATACCCAGAAACAAGGAAAACAACACCATCTAACCTCCTTTGTTTAAACCGGAAATAATGCAATCTTTGACCTATCAAACCTTTAGGAATTAAAGCTTGGCGGTCAACATACCTATTAGGGACCAAAACCCAGCCTTTATAGCAGAGGGATAGAAATGAGAGCGGGAGGCATACTCTTCAGCTTAGACCAGCGGTTCAACCACATGCGGCAAACAGCGCCTTTATACTGGTAGATCAACTCCAATTGGTTCAACTTTATAAATAACTATAACTAGTGAGGATGCTTACCTAGGTAGGATGGTCAAAAGCAAGCAAACCAAAGGAATCTACAAATGATCCCGGAAAATGAAGTAGTTCCCACCAAGCAAGTAGGCGCGTCTCGTCAACGATCGAAGCAAACAGATGTGTATCACGAAAAAAACACCGATGTAGTACTCTTACTATTTAGCCACTCACCCTAGACGATATTTGTTAGGAATCTTAGACTTTACTTAGACTGTTTGATACTAGCCGAGTTATATTAGTATGAGCAATATAAGGAACATTATTTGTATCTTTACTCGCTATTGGGATATATATGCTCCTAGCTATCCAACTCATACTACTGGTCCTCGTTCAAAGACTGCATCTGGAGACACAACTCCTCCCATTGAAGCCAACTACTAGCCTCATAAACTCAGGAAACTGGTCCTTTATCAACTCCTTTATAAACCGATACTTTAGGATATTATAATAGGTACCTTCCTAGGAATCCTGCTAGTTAACCCCTGGAAAGCACAGCTGGCACCGGAAAACATCCTATTCGTGGTGCTAGTAGTCGTTATGCGTATCCAACCCACACCAGGGAGACATCTCGAACTCCTACAAACACCGTAGCTTCTCTCAAAACCTATTATTATACTCCAACTACTCCTACTTAGTATGGGTATGGAACTACACCAAGCCATCTAACAGCTATGCACTAGATTACCAACGTACGATTATCCCTATCGATCTGGATAAGATGATCCCTATGATACTATTGGGACTAGTACTGCTACCTATCCTCATGTAGACTATGCGTCTCGATCAAGAACTGCAACTATAACTACTGGCCGGGCGTATCCATCTCGCACTTGGGCAACCAGAACACCCCTTGATCTCTCTTTTTATTGCTCATTACTCCACACCGATACAACTTAGCTTTGCCTTTCGTTTTCTATTTACAGGCAGGGAACACATCACAGAGCCCAACAACCCATTAATTAGACAGGCATCCCTATCAGTAACAATCACCCACAATGTTTACCATGTGTTTCCATCCATCAAACCACACGATCAGCAATTCCATCATTCCAACACCGGATCAGACACCAGGCATAAAAACTTTATGAAATCCAGCTAAAGGGATAGAGTACCTAACACACCCTAAACTCGGTGGAAACTAGTCTGATGGTTCTTATACAACTGGTTATTAATAAGCTATTGCCCCACAGAGTGCATCTTCTACTGGTCCTATATCATATGCTGAAACTGGTCATGCTCCTCCTGTATATGCTGGTGGTTCAATAGGGGACAGACTATGCATCTACTCCTCCTTATTAAGCTATTACTTTATATGCTACTGCTCCTAGATCTTAGACTTTATATTGGTTGTGGGTAATTCCTAAGCAAGTAATTGGAGAGGTAATAAGAGGGGTATTAGGTGAAGAGTGTTATAGAAATCTATAGGTAAGGGTGGGTATTTTCATTCCTGCTATTTTTGGCCAATCTGGGTGGGCTAAAAAGAATAGATAAAACACAGGTCAGTCCCATCATCAGTCAGTTGGGGATGGAAAGCTGTGAAAAATACGGGGTTTGAGCCGTAAGGCCGCTCTATTGCTAAATAGAGGAGCCAATATCACACCTTTTGGGGTTACTTGTGAAGGGGAAATGGAAAGCTGTTAATTTTACGGGCGGGGTTGGGCTTAGTGGTGCGGACACTTTTTGGGGGATTAGAATACACTTTTAGGGGTTTAGTGCAGACACTTTTGGGATAATCATATGTTGATGGACTATAATGGTATCGCAGTTCATTAGCCAGAAACGCCTTTTTCAGTCACAAAAATCGTCATAGAAGTTTTCCTTTAAAAGTCCGATATTACTGAGTAAAGTGGCTCATGTTCATCATGCTATCGAGCAAAGAACCAGTTTGATTATCGATGTCACTTCGTTCGGTTTCCTACTTTCTGCCCCAACGGGTGATAACACTCTGAGCTGAGAAGCCGGAGAGAGCCAGCCCCTTTTTTAACTTCGGCTCGGTTTCCTACTTTCTTTTCTTTCCCCCGGTGATAACACTCTGAGCTGAGAAGAGCTCAACACCCAGTTAGCCACCTTGAGCTAGCATCTCGAGAAAGATACAAGTGTAGTTCGGTCTGACTACCAAGGCGCTTGCGCTTCAGGGCCAACCAGCAAGCAGCTCGGTTATTGAGCCAAACTGGAAAGGGAGTGCCCCAACACGAAGAAGAACCAAGCTCTGACGCTCCCTCTCTTTCTCTAGGGAAGGAGGTAGGGCCGTTAGCGTACTGACGCTCCCAAAGACGCTTCGTCTTTCTACTTGTGTCTTTCACTACTTGGTCTTTTCTACTTGCCGGCTTGGTCGGGAGACAAGTAGTGAACCAGTGAGAACGACACGAGCAAAGGAGGGAGGCGGGGTTCCTGCTCGTCCGGCCGGGTAAGTGAACATCTCAAAGCAACCAACCTGCCCTTACTCAGTTTCCTTTTTTTCTCTCGTTTGCCCCAGTCCCAAGGAGCTTCTCTGGGAAACTAGACTAGAGTAGTGCCCCAAGTAAACAAGAAGTTTGAATTGCTTGCTTCTCAACGCCAGAGCGTTGCACGGGAGAACGAGAAGAGCGTGCGGGGGAACAAGAAGGGCGTGTGGCAGGGCGGGGGAACAAGAAGTGAGACGAACCCTGATCTGGGTGGGAAACGTGCCAGCCTTTCTAGAGAAGAGAGCGGCTTCGCCTTTGCTTTTGCTCCCTGAAATGCTCTCTTCTTTGAAGACAGAGCTACATGATCAGTCCCGTCTAGTATGGCCTAACGAGTGGGTTAACTTGCCTTACGAGTGGGACATGGGTTATGGGGCTACCCACCCTACTCCATGGGCTACGACATGGGCTACTAGCTTCCTACTTGCTCTACTTGCCTTGTTAACTCGCCTTACGAGTTACTCGCTTAAGCGAAGCGTAGCGAAACTCTACTATACCATAGTAGCGAAGCGAAGCACCTATACTAGACTATAGTAGGTAGCTTGCTATACTATAGTAGGTAGCGAAGCTTGTTCCTGTTGCTTACGAGTTTCCCGTTGCTAGAGCGTAGCAAAGCTTGTTCCTGTTGCTTACGAGTTATGGGCTAACGAGTGGGTAAAGGAATTAGTAATGGGGGGAAAGACTAGCCCGCCTCTCTCCGGTATGACCAAACGACGTGTCTCTTCATGGCATGGTTTCTGGACCAAACGCGAATCCATGGTCCTATCTTTCCGTGGCTCCGCTCAAACAAGTAGCTCCGCTCCAGTCGTCTGCAGCAAGCAGTCGCAAAGACAGATCTCTTTTTGTCTCCAAGGCGTATGGTACACATCTCTATATATAAGGTCCGGCACAAGGTAAAGAAGCCTCTTCCCGTTCCCGGTTCAAATCATCTATATTCAGTTGATCCATATGTGGATCATCCAGTTTCAGATCGAAAGCGAGATCAAGATCCAAAGCCAGTTGTTTATTGGATCGATTCAGTAAAAGAACCCGTCCCAGGGCCAGTAGCCATAGCAGAGGTAAGAGCTTCAGAGACAAAGGTAGCTAGAGAGCGAGATCGATAACCAGCAGTTAGAGACCCAGTTGGCCTTGAACCAATTATTGATCTTGATCCGATCGAAGAAGAAGCACCTGTAGCAGTTGATCCAATTGCCAGTGACCCACCTGAAGCGAAGGCATAGGCTGATACACCACCTATGGCGGAGACAGAAGCCATTACTATGGACCCCACACATAACAGCAAACAGGCCAACGGACAGCTACTATTACAAGCGACCGATAACTGCCAGCTACGAATGGGTGGGCTTATCGCATAGGGACATAGGGGGGAAGGGTAAGGTCGATCAATCGATCTGTGTATGTAGGACATAGGGATCAAAACAGGTGAGGTTACATTCGGTTAGGCAATGGCTCGTACCCCCGTCGCTATGGAGGGAAAGATCGAGTGGCTATAGGGTCCATTGGCTTTCCGGGGCGAGGGGTTGGCTTCGCCTTTGTTACTAGTGCATCTGGATCTCGATATGCAGCCTTCACTCGGTCAACTGAATCCACACCCGGAATTGGAGCTGCTGCTTAAACTCGGTCAAATGCAATTGCAGGTATTGGTGCTACTCAAACCACCTATGCTGCTGGGACTGAAACTGCGACTGGCAAATCTACTACTGATGGATCATTAACCGGATTTGGAACTGGAATGGGAAAAGCAGCAGATCCAAATCGAGCAGATTCAGATGCAGATGTTCCAGTCCCTATCCCAGTAGTGCCTGTAGCTTACCCACCACCTTGCTCAGCATACCTTCCAGTAGATTATGCAGTTCCAGGTGCACCGCATTAGTAGCTTAAGAACCGGTTGGATAACCATAACCAGTAGCTATTGATGTCGATGAGGCAGTTGATTAAGCACACGTTGATCCAGTCGATACAGTTGATCCAGTCGAAGAATAAGCACTAGTTACAGATCCAGTTCATTAGCCTACAGCACCACCAACAGCAAAGGCATAGTACACATAGCCAAAGCAAGCAGTGGTTTCAGTGGTTGTTGAATGGAAGTATAAGGGTGGAGTACTGCAGACCAGTTTGAAGGGCTATTGTTGTGCCGGGAAGAGTTAAGGTTCATTAATCTAGTTGCTCTAGTAATTGTTGTTGTTATTAAGAGAGTTAGTAATCTTATAATAGATCTAAATAAAATAAAATACATCTCTTCCTTATATCAGACCTTTAAGAAGTAAGAGAAAGAATCCCTTTCTAGAAGAGCTTCTATCATACCTTTTTCTAGAATACCTTTATAAGAGAACCTTACCTAACACCTTTATAATATAACCTAAACAATACCTTATGATCTAACCCTTATTAGCTAACCATACCTTATGGAGCCCCATACCTTATATAAGCTTAACAATTACTTTATACTAGTCTCTAATCCTACGATACTAAGACTCTTTACTTATGAAGGGTAAACTCCTTATGAAGCTTATAAATACCTTTCTACTGGTCTTAGACTCCTATACTAATACTAAAGTTCCTAAATGTCCCCTTTCTCCTGTGGTTTTAGGTCTCAAGGGCGGGTGTGTGTTTCCCGCTGGCTTCCCCTGCTAAAGAGCTAAATAAAATCTAATACCTTATATCATAGCTTATTTTTATCTTATTCATACCTTTCATAAATATAATTCATACCTTTACTTCCTAATTCCTAATTTATTATGAAGGACTAAACTTATCAATCTTTTCTACTTCCCTCATACCTTAGGCGTGATACTAATATTACAATGTATTAAAAACACTCTAATAATCCTTTCCTACTTTCTATAGGGTGAAGATTGGTTCTTTCGGGGTGTCTGACATTCAATCTATTGAAGTGTTGGAGGGTCTTTGGTTCTGAGAGGTGGATGAGAGGTGGTAGTTTTCCTGTAAGCTTATCTGTTTCCTGTATAGGTTGGTTTATTCCTATTTGGAGTGTAAAGGCATTACTACGTATAGATGAGCGTATGAGGGAGCATAGGGGTAAGATATGGATAAGGAGGGTAACTGGCTACTGAAGGGCATGAGTCATTGTAATCCTGTAAATAGGGGAATAGTGTAGTTATGGGTTTCTATCCTGGTAAACCAGCTTTGAAGTTAGATAGCTATATAGGGTTAGTAATTGCATATGATTCTTATTTATACCTATTATTACTACCTAAAGTGTTGGCGTTGTGTTTTGACGTGGTTTCTAATATATAAAGCGCATGATAATGGCATTTTAGAACGTCTTTCGATGCGCCGATACATTGGGCTAAGAAGAATCAAATTATATATATATATATATATACATCTATATATATCCTGTTGTGGTCTATTTTGTTGTTGGAGGTTTGGTGTAGCACTAGTATCAAGCTATAATAGGTCTAGTCAACGGCTGAGGTATTCTAATACTAGACTAATAATCTTTACTTATTAAGGGTTTACCCCTGTTATAAGCTTAACAAATCCTTTATAGTGGAAGCTCCTAATACCTACCTTGAAGAATCTAAGCTAACCTAATACCTCATATCTAAGCTTCCCAATCCCTACTTACTAAGACGTTCCTAAGAGCTACTTTCTAATCTCTGAGAAAGACCTACTTCCTAATAGTACCTTACTAATAAAGAAGAATACAATTCCTATTTCTTCCTGAACGAGGGGGACCAGCGCAACTACTCCACTCTCCTACAAGGAGAAGAAGTGATATGTCGATGATCACGTATAACTAATGAGCACTCGATCGAACAAGAGAACACATGTTCTTCATCAAGATCCTTCCTCGATAGTGTTCATCAAAACGTTTTGACTCGAGTCATTCTCGAGTATGATCATCGTTTTCTTAAATAAAATGAATGGTGGGGAGGAGGATTGACCTGGATAGATAGATGGATACATCTCGGAACATGGAGGAATAGATCTCTTCGTTTTTCGATGTGCATATATCATTGTCTTACGCATTAGAACATTTTTAGAAGGTGTATGAGCTTACCTGAGCATAGCGAAGGTCAGGTTTCGGGGCAGTTCGCTTGAATAAAGCAAGCCAGGGCCAGTTCTGTATAGAGGTGGCTGGGTGAATAAGGAGTATAGTGCCAGTAAGACTCGCATGCATAGAGGCGCAGGGAGGCAATGATTAGGAAGTGTTCTCCCTTACCTGAGCGTAGCGTAAGGGGCGCCGGCCCTACCTAAATGAAGAAGAGAGAAAACCCGGGGGGCAATAGTTCAGGAAGGGGCTTTCGTTTTAAGAGTCATTTTATTCGCAAGATCCCGAATTGATTGATTGGATCAAAATGAAAGGAATTTCAAATCGCTTGTCCGCAGAGGATAAGGTATATCGCTTGCGATATCGCTTGCTCGAACAAAGAGAGAGCAAGGAACGTAGTCGCTTGTCCAAGTTACTTATTGATGAGGGGGGACAAGGAATTGAAGCTTGTCCGCTGAGGGCAAGGTATATCGCTTGCTCGACCAAAGAAAAGGGCGAGGGCGAGTTTACGAGCCGCTCGACCTTTAGTAGGGAGGTCGAGGTTACGAGCGCGAAGTCCGACCATCGGGAGGGCGAGGGCCTTGAAAGTCAGGACCTTTCCGTTCTTTCTTAGGTCGGGTCGCCCTTGCCTGAGGAAGGGATTCATCGCTTGCTCTTCCGAGAGCAAGGACAAGTGAGAAATCCCTCCATTTCGAGAAACCATTCTTGATACCATCTTGATACCACCAAGCCTTCTCGGATCGGTTCTACGAGAAAAGCTTTTTTCGTATCGGTGGTGCAGGGGACAAATTGATCACTCACTGAGAAGTGAAAACCTGTGACTATATCGTCCCGAAGACGGATGCGACGGGAAGAAATGGCATTTGGAGGTGTTGCTGACTCCACATTTAGGTTTCGGCATGACACAGCTTGCACTGTCCTTTCGCACTTAGGCGCACAGCGTGCCATCTCATTCGGTAATGATTCGACAATTTCCGGCGTAATTGAACGCAAGCTGATCCTAAGTAATTGCTGTTGTTCATTGGATTCCGGAGAAACCACTTCGTTAGGATTGGGGAATTGCTGCAATTCCCTCTGAATAGCTTCGATTCTCCCGTCGAAAGTCGCTTTGGAAGTATTACCCGAACTCCTCTGACTAAATATGAGAAAGCCTATGGAACGACGAGCTACTATCGTTTCTTCATTACATATTGAGATCCCCTTCGAACTTAAGACACGAATGAATGGAATAGCAGCAAATGGCATATTTCCCTCCTTCGTATTCGTGGAACTCAATATCGTTTGTCAACGTCATCATGACTCTTTTAGCAACTGAACGGAAGATAAAATCCATTATAGATTCTATTCATTATGGTCGCAGAGATAAGCTTAGGGTTGGACCTCCCAGCAGCGACCCGCATTTCTCCACCCATACTCCTTAAAGAAAGTGAAGAAGGTTATACCTTTCGCTCAGGTCAGGTTATCCTCACCTTCTAGCTCTTTTAGGGGAATAAAGAAAGGGGACCTTACCTTCTCTAAGGTACAGAATACTATTTTATTCTCTCAATCTAGCTCAGGCTTTGAGGGTAGGAAATATATAAGTGGGGCCTTATTCTTCGGGGGGGGACCTTTGGATTAATTTATTGGATACCCGAGAAACATAATCTTTCAAAGAAACAGCTTCTACGGCGATAGATAGGGGTCAGGTTTGGCATCTCTGCCCCCTGCCCTCCAAACAGTATGGGAGCCTCTCGGCTCGTACTGCTCACACTCCCGGATCTTAACCCTTGGGTAACCCTCCTCCACCCACCATAGTGTGAGAAACAGAGCCAGGCTTACTACAACCTGCCTGACTGATAGATAGGCGTCGTGGTTCAAACAAACTATGGTACCTGCTTAGCTTAGCCCGAATGCCCCCACTGATCATTGGTGAGATCCGATCCCCTCTATTGAATGGGGTCCCGGCTCGTTCCTCACCTTTTCCGGATGATGCATCTCCACGAAGATCCACTATTTTTAGACCCGCACAATCCCAGAAGATCGCCTCCTCGGGGAGGAGGTCTACGATCTTGTCTTACTATTTGTTGGGGGTGGGGCAGTTGCTCGAGCTAGCTTCATAACGTTGTTTATGGCTGCTCAATAATAAGGTCGGCCTAAGCGGACAGGCAGGCGTCTACTCTACCAAATTGTTACCTTCGCATAGCTCAGGTAAGGGGTCACTTACGCATAGCTCAGGTAAGATAATATCCTATATTTATTCCCCTCAATCGTTATAGTTCGGGAAGATATGCGCCCTTGATTTCTTTCCCTCAAAGAGCTAGAAGAGAGGGTTGGTGATCCCTCCTTGATTTCTTTCCCTCAAAGGAACGTAGTCGCTTGTCCGCATCGGACAAGGGTGGAAATACGTTACGACCTTTCTAAAAGATTTGCTTTAGAATATATTATATATGTAATTACGTAGAATGGAGTTTCATTTATAGATTCAAATCCAATCGTAGCTTTCTCAAGAGCTCCACTCTATAGGGTGACCTATGAATTGCTCGTATCTTTCTGGGGGTAAGAAGCGTGGTCGCTGGCTACGGGTGATTCGGTGAAGTTAAACCACTATGAATACGGTAGGTCTTTCTGGAGTACTTAACCCGCTAGATCGGGGAGATCAAATTGGCATAACGCCTGTGGTGGACCCGATGCATGCAGACTCTTCCTTCAGAGCGACGACTCCCAGTTCAAGGTGATTGGTATCCATCGAACACCAATAGTTTAGCATTCAGTCATCAATCTTCTACTACGGGGCTAATGATTCTCTATCAGCACCTCGCCCGTAGTTGACCTTGAATAATAAGTTTACCAAGTTTATATTGAACCAGCATCTGGACTAGGCCCATAAAATCATGGGAATGAATGATCGAACTTTGAACTATATGCACCTACTATATCCGCCAACGACGGACCAATGACCTATATACCATTAAACGAAAACCACCTAGCTACTGAACACTTCGACCTCTCAAGGACTGCTTTGGTAGGTTCTATTTGGTAAGGGGCTCAGCCTTATGCTACTGACCGGGGTGTAACATATGGTGCCGGAGGAAAGGGAAGGGCTGATCGACAGGGATAGGGGTATCCCAACATAGAAGAGTGCCGCTACGGATTCCACCTACAGATTCCTGTTCGCATACTCACCGGCCGTACCCCAGCCCGGAACTTTCCTAAACTACGATGGTCTCCGCGTCGGGGTCCTAGTGATCAGCAGGATTCAGATTGCTTCCACCCACTGCACGCCTAAAAATACCCCATGCGAACCACCGACCGAGCTCAGTCACGCATGCTCATACTAGGGTTACAATAACCGCGGATGGGTCAACCTGAAATGCGTTGACGGCGACATAATCAACGGCGGGGGTGAATTACTTCCCAACGATCAAATCAAATAGAAACAGGAAGTGTCATCGCGATAAGTAAACGAGCGGGTACGGGTGAAAGGATGGACTGCTTTTTAGCTGCATCTGGGTAACCTTTAGCTCCATCAGCGTCAGTTGCACCAGCTTCTTTGGTCGTTGCGTCTCCGCCTAGCTGTATCAGCTTCCGTCGTTGCTTCCGGTTAAACTCCCCGCGCATCTCGAGCTGCAGGAACCGGATCCGCACCTATCTAGACTACCTTCGCTTCTTCCTCTGCTCTCTCTGCTACTGATGGATTTGGATATGAAACTGGAACAGCAGGCTATGACTTGGACATTGTCAATTGTGCAAAAAGTAATAACAAGTTGGAATGCACCGAAAGATGCACCCGTAACTGCTGCTCCTGCAGGTGATGCCTCTGCCACTTTGAGCTGCAAGTACTGATGCTGCTCGGTAAGGGAAGGGACTACAGTAAGATATGTGTGGATCGCACGCTAATCGATGATGTACAATGATGGAATCTATATTTTTAACCTCTGCCTCGGATGCTTCCTTTGCTTCTGATTCTTGAACCGGGCAAACAAGGTCACCTGTACATGAATCTGCTCGATCAACAGGGTCAAATGCCTATGCCTACGTCTATGCCCTCGCTACTGATGGCGGTGAACCTGAAATATCTGTATCTCAATAATATAGATATGGATATGGTTCGGTACGGGATATCGTGGCTCTCCATCCAGTCTATGGTACGGCGTGCGCTTTTCTCATTTATTTATCTAATCTCGGGGGTACAGCGCAAGCAATGGGTGAGCGATTTCCGTTCAGGTATGATTGATTATCCGGGTGTCACGTTTTCATGGTGTGTAGGATGTGTTACACTTTCGATTGGCCGGAGTCACACTTGCTAAGATGGTCCATTCGGGACATAGCTCACGTTTTCTATGTGTCTCACCTTGCATTTTCTCATTGATGGTCCTAGGCGGCATCACGCTTGTTTATTGTATTAGGAGTTTCGTTTTCTATCTACATGATTGATTTACACCCTTTACTGTTGAACCACATCCTTTACGGTTGAACCATTTCAAAATAGCTAAAGTACAGGTTTCACTTTGCTTTGCAACCATGGACAGTGAGTGTATGATGTGTACTAAGTGCTAAGAATAATCGACCAAAGGCTAGCTACTGGGGATATAAACAAGGTAAACTCGGTAAACTAGCTCTGGATATCCAACAGGCTCTGCATCTACATGTGTATACGCCTACGAAACACCTGGCCCATATACATTTGCAAAGGAGCAAGCATAAGGGGCAAAGGCAGTCAAGACATAGGCAGCAGAGCTAGAACGGCATGGAACACCAAAATAAAAGGCATTATAGTAAGTTTACGTTTTTTACCTAGAACCATAAGCAAAGATAGAGGCAGCAGTGGGAGCATTTGACTGAGTAGATCCCTAAGAAGATCCAGTCTCAGATCGATATTGAGTATACCTCGCAGCAGGGACGGTTCCGGGTGAAGAACCAATAGCAGTTTAAGATTGAGATCGAGTAGCTGTTATGCTTTCAGTATATGGATCGGGGGCCGACGGAAAAAAGGATGAGAGCAGCAGCCATTGCATTTTCTTCTTAACCAATTGATGCCTCGGCATCTTAGCCTACATCTTAGCCATTTAGAGAACCAGAGCCCCGTCCAATATCCCTTCCAGACCGAGAGCCCTAATCTCCTTGTCCCGGATCCATATTATAAGGTGTGTTAGAAGCAGGGGTGGAAGCGGACTAAACCATGTATGTGGTAGGAGCTCCGCGCAGGCTCATCCAAATGTCCAGGTCCTGCCCCGTGTGCGAGATCCAGAAAGGCTAAGGTAAAGGAGATATTCTGAAATAGCGTAATTACATATATAAGTGAAAACGTTTGCAGAGTGGTATTACTGGACTAGCTAGACCATATGTAATACTATGTATTAAGTTGACTCAACAGCTGTTTCATATTAAGATACCGTTACATTATGACCACCCCACATTAGTATTTTATAAAGTTTACCACCTAGTTTACCCAGTGGAAGCATAAACAAGAGTGCATACCGCACGTAAGCAACGGGAGAGGAAGCACTATCTCACCTAGATCCATATCCTGCGCCAGTGCCTTTTCCAGATCTATGACCGAATGCATTATATGGAGTGCCTGTAGCAATAGCGCCTGCAAAAAAAGCAGGGGAGTAAGCAGCATCCTATCCACCAGTCGCAAAGTAAGTATCCCTTCTAGTTCCAGATCCTGTTGCATATCCAAATGTAGTAGCAACCCAGGTAGAGGGGTGAGCGTAGGGTCTGCTTTCGTTAGGGGAGTTGCCTTGCTTCGAAGACTAGGCAGAGTAATAGCGAGGGATTTATAGCCATAGGAATAGGACATAGCGCATAGGGCGAACACTACCATGGTATCTGATATTGAATCAGATCGTATCAGGGAAGGACAGACAAAGTAAAGGGGATCCACTTAGATCACAGTTTTTCATGCCATCACTGTAAGCGAGTGTTTTTGAGGAACAGCCCCGGGGTACCAATCATTTTCATAGTAGTAAAAGCCCTGTTAGAGATCGTCCACTCCCTCTGGCGGTAACGACTAGTATCTCGCTAATGTGCCCACGAGGAGCTTTCCTTTTGGTTCGAACCTTTTCCTTTCGCTGTGAGGGCAAGCAAGGGAATAAAAAGCTCTTGTGCCCCATGTACCGATGAGCACCAATGCTCACTTTGTGCCAACCAGAGCAGCAATCCACCCATCACTTTGCGATCGATCGGGACCACCTGTCCACCCATATCCGTTCGAGAACCGGGGAAGCACCTATACGCTCTGGCCTAGCTGAGCTTAGCTACTAGTCCACATATTCTCTGACTCCAACTATAGCTTATATACCATGATTCCCCGTCCGGTTCTGAGGGCTAACCTTCCTCTCATGATGATTGAAATGTGGACCGTGAGCACTTTCTATGCCAGACACCAACTCTTGTTCCTAATTATTATATGGAAAAGGGGGTGGGGAGGAGCACATTCATGGTGATGGTGATAGCCCTTCCTCCTCCGATCTACTTGTTCCTTCTTAAAGTGCCGCGGAGGATAGTGATGCCACTCGTGATGATGGTTGTTATGAGGCCCCGATTGAGGTTCCTCCCATGTGTGTCGAGGAGGGGCATTGTGATGATCATTCTTGGTTCGAGATTGTTGATGATTATAGTGTCTCTAATGAGCCTTTGGAGGATGTTTCTAGAAAGTTAGGGTTATGGATCATGTTAGGCTCATGTTGTTTTGGGGTACCGAGAGATACCAGGTAGTCCTGATGCGTGTGAGACTCTTGGAGAGGTCCAATAAATGACTGAATGCTTTTTGTCTAAACATTATTATTATCTAGAAAAGGGCTAAGTCAACCGAAAGACGAAAACAGTAATTAAGAAAGAAGGAATTTGGTTGAGGTATAGGGGTAGCTTGTCTCCAAATCGATCAATATCGACGGGTTCCATTACGAGGTGGGTAAAAGGCTATCTATCAATTCCGTTTCCAAGGATCCGATGCAGTGGGGTCCGGTCCGCTATTTCCCTAGTAGTCTCCGATTGCGAAAGCTGTGCTTGCTGTGGTGAGGGAAATAAGATAAAGGAGCGCTTTGCAGCAGATAGCGTACGGGGTCAACGGCTTCGGGTGCGCTTGTGGGTGGCTGTTGGCACGACTTCTCCTCCCCCCGATTCTGCTGAAGCCTTTCCTGCTCCTTGGCCCAGCTCGCCCTAGCCGATTCCAAAGCTTCTGCATTATTCAAAATTGCTTATTGAACATCCCCTCTATTTTGTAAGGCATATGCGTTTGCTAGTGTTCCAAGAAGCGAAGATCCAGCATTAGAGAGTGTTCTAAGTGATGTTGATGTTCCGACATAAGCTTGTGCTCCTAAGAGTTATGTTCTAATATAAGATTCTGTCCCAATAAGTAGTGTTCCGGCATCTGCACGTTTTCCAAGAGGTGATGTTCCGACATCTACCAGTGTTCCAATAAATTGATCCCCGCCATTCTCAGTTGTTCCTAGATCTGGTGTTCCAGCAAGTGATGGATCGATCCGTTCCTTGTATATGCCCAACATGCTCCCTATCATGCCTATTGTACACCCCATAGTACGCATCCATCACACGCTTAAGTCGTTTCAGCACCATCAGTTGAAGCCATTGCATTTGATCGAGTAAAAGTAGCTTCAGTAGTTTATTACGCTGTTGATTCTGTTGATGAAGCAGGTCGATAGCCAGTTACTACTGATGATCGTGATGCTGATCCATATGTTCGTGATCGTGGTCCAGAACCTGAGCCAGCTGCTCGTGATCCAGGTGCTCGTGGTAGAGATTAAGGAAGGAAATACGCACTTACTGTTCCAGAGCAAGATCCATACCTAGATCCATACCCAGATCCAATTCCAGTAGCATAGATAGCAGATCCTGCAGCATAGACAGCAGCACGAGTAGTAGCATCATATATAGATATATATGCAGCACAAGCAGTTCCAGGTCCAGGTGAAGGCAGTCGGTGAGTCATTTTCTTTAGATCGATACCCTTTTCCATGTACAGATGATCGTGATAGAGATGACGAGTTTCGTGATAGACATGATAGAGATGAAGAGCCTAATTCTAAAGATGAAGAGTCGGATCCTGTCGATCCAGAAGTCTATTTGGTTTATTCAGTAGATTGAGCAGATTCGGATGAGTAAGTCGATTCTGTTGTTGATCCGGTTGGTTCAGCAGTTGCTTTCGATTCTACAAATGATTATGCTTTTTATTCTTCCGCAGTCGAGACTTTGAATTCGGTTGAAGATAAAGGAGCAGCGGGAGAGGAATTTACTAAGTTACTTAAGGGTGGGCATACAGCATAGGCTTCAATTACACTTGCTTGAGGAATGCTTTGTGGTAGCAGCACTACTCTTACTCTGCCTACCGAACCTTTACTTACGTGCATGCTATACACTTGGTTTACCAGACTTTACTTTACGCTTCACCCTGTTGATTGATGGAGGGGGGGAGGGAGTGCTGCCTTACCAACCTATTCTTTCAGCCAGGAATCCAGTATCCACTATCGTGCCTCTTGTAGGGAGGGACGGGCTTCCCAGATACCTTTGATGAATTAAGACTACATAGGATAGGAAAGGAACTTTAGATGCCTACTCTATTTGTTTAGTACCACTTATACCACACCACCTTTACATTTTACCTTCCATAGGCTCACTTACTTTAACAACCACTTGCTGAATTAATGCTCGGGTAACAGATATATTATTGATAGAAAAGAAACAACGGGTAGCGGGTAGATCAATTACTGACAACACCACGGGGGTAGATTCTAAATGACTGAAACTGCCTTGGAGTGAGTGGAGTGGGTGCCTACCTGAAAAACCTATGGATCCCCCGACCTGTTACATCGAATTACTGTTTTCAAAAGGTCTTGCAATCCCCATTCTGAATCATCAAAATAGCCCATTTGCTTAGCACTTTCGTATATCATCTCATTACCCCATCCTGCAGTTGGAAAGCTCAGTTGTTGTTGTTGTGGTGTTGGATCGTCGGAACTGCCTTCTTGGATTGATTGATTCTAGACAGCCAGAACTTTAGCGAAGATCCTGGAAACTTCAGCAGAGATCCTGGGTGGGAACTGCCGAATTGATTCACTAAAGCCAGAACTTCAGAGAGAGATCTTATGGAGGTGGGTGAGCACTTAGAACACATTGCTATGAACCTTATCAGCCTATTTGCCTTTACTTAACTGTTACCACCATCAACCCGCCTGCTTCACCTATATTTACTGCCTTACCCAACCTTTGTTATTGGAGGACGGGCGGCTTGCTTAGTTAGGCACTTTGAACTGGACTATTTAACCTCTTGATATGCCTACTTTAAGTAATGAATTGAAGTTGGACAACTACCATTGTTGGGCGGGAAATAAGATCACTACGTATGTATGCTGAAGGTCCTGAACCGGATGGCAACCGTTAGTCAACCATGTCCTTGATGGCCCACTACTTTTCTAACACCTTTCTCGGGATGGCCCACGAACTTCAGAGGGAATTGAACTATATACTACCCATCCGCGGAAGGGAACGGTCTCTAACCCATTGGATAATAATTGGATAAGAAGGAAACAACTGGGCGGGCTTTCCATAGCACTTATCGTGGCTCTTCTTTCCACATTGTTGGTTGAAGAGCTGGTTGGAGAGATAGAACACAAGCCTTACTTGAGGGGGATAAGGCCAATTGAGTCAGACGTGACGACAATAAGCTATTGGCTATTTTGCATAGATAACAAGTAAATTAATCATAGATAAAGAAGAAATACGGGCGGGAGATTATAGCTCTCTTCGGTCGCAAAGATAATATCCCACTGCCTATAGAGGAGAAGACCGCATTTGCTGGGCGTATCCATACATTCTCCTTGCTGGGCGGATATCTCTGCTGGGCGAGTCTCTCTGCAGGGTTCGATAGCTCTTATGTGATTGGTTCAATTTAGTACATAATCTTCGCAATTCCCCCAGATAGTGCTTTCGAACATAAAAGAAAGCAAAAGAGTAGGAAAGAGTAGGAACGAGAGGAGGGAACGAGGCGTATGAAGGCGACAGGAAGGCAACAGAGAAAATATCCATGATGGGCACTGGTAGGCGGGCATAATAAGTGGGAAAGAGGAAGTTAATGAGGCAAGCCCCTGCACCAACCGCAGCGTGGCGGGAACGTATGGTCTCAAAGGCTTTTTAGATAGGAAAACTACCTTGGGATCAGTTCGTGGATTACTGATCTGTATTGATCCGAAAAGATAAGAGAATAATGCCACGTAAAGAACAAATACAGATACTTATAACTAAAGGAAACCTTAAAAGCGTAATTACATATATAAATAATTAATTTTTATTGGCTACTGGCCCTTCCCAACAACTACACTGGCCCTTACTGGCTCATTACTGGCCCATCCTACGGTCTAACGGTCTCAACCTTCCACAGCAGCAATAGTCAGCAGTATTTCTCAATGGTCTTCGGTCAGCCTAGACCCACTGACCAGTCTGTCTCCCTGAAAGTATCTGTCTCCCTAAAGGAAGGTCTTCGGTCAACTAAGGTCTGTAGAAGGTAATTACCAGCCTTCTTCTCTTATAAGCCAGCCTTATAGCGTTCATTGGGCCGGTAAAAGCGTTCATTGGCCTGCCTTCCTAAAGCGTTCATTGGGCATAAATAAGGAAGCGTTATTTGGCCTGCCTTCCTAGAGAGCAGCGTAGAAGCGTTCATTGGGCAGAGGTGGCCTGCCCTATTTATTTTGTTCATTCCACCTACGAAAAGAAAAAGAATAATAAGAAAACCACCATAATAAAAACCAAAAGCAGAATAGGGGGGTGGAATGAATCAGGTGATGATTGGACTATTAACTCCCACCCACAACCGGGCAATCTACTATGAATGATCCCTTGGCTTGCGACAACAATGCGAATAGCACTCCTTCTTCGTCTTCCACCTGCGTGGACGTTTACTATAATGTGAATGAGAGCTATTTTGGACGTGATCTTTTAAGTGGACGTCGATCTACTATGAATGAGAATAGCTGGAACTCGTGATATCACCTATAGTTGGATCTTACCTGAATGAGTTGAGCGTCACCTATTAGTGATCAACTAAGGATCCTGAGTGAGAGCTATTATCTAGTTGCTACCGTTTATTATATGCGCGGGGTGATAGCTATTCTGCGCTCACAGGTAATGTCGGCCCGGCTATGCTAGGGAAGGTTTGAAAAGGGCCTTCTCTCTCAGTTGTTCCTTGGTTGTGGGTGGGATAAGAGTCTATTTATGACCGGGCAATACTTTAAGACCGCTATGAATTAATTAGAGGTCCTCGCCGTCTGGGTATAGGCAAGACCTTTCTAGGCGCTATTCATTCTAGTTCCTTGCCCTGGAACTATTTCTCCCACCCATAACCCAGACCTCGTTATTAATTCTATTGCCTTCTAAGCCTCTTCTTAATAGTATAAGATCTCAATTGCACTATGAATTATAGTGCCTTGCCTATAAAGTGATCAATGGAGGGCAAGGACCTTGCTTTCCCGGGCAAGACCTTGCAAGCCCTATAGGACAAGACCGCTATGAATTATAGGGCCGTCCCTTCATGGTTCAAGATCCGCTTAATCGACTGCTTAATCTGGACCTGTAACTACTATGCCTTTTTTCTATTTTTCTTCTGGATCAGTTATCTGCCATGGTGCAGATAAAATAATTTGCCCTAGACTCTCTTTATTATCAGGCTATGTTGCGCATTTGTCAATAACATGTAGAAATAACTCACTCCCTTTTTTACAAAGCCTACACAAGATATAATTATTCAGAACTAAGTGATCCCAAGTGCATCCATATTTCGAAGTGCATACACCCTCATGTTCTGGACACTCTATTGTTGGTGGTTTGCCTTTGAATTGGTGTCCACTTGGGGGGATCACGTGTAGGACCATTAGATCGGGCCATAGTGTTGCAGAGTTGGTCGACACAAGATTTGTTGCAGATGGCTCACCTGACTACTGAGGAGGCAGTTCAAATGGTTGTGTGGACAGAGCATAGTTTTAAAAATCTGCAGTAGGCTCACCAGCAAATCATTTATACCACAGTGTAGGACAGGATGGGGATTTTGCAGAGATGAGAATGAACCGCAGTTGCGGGCAAAAATGAAATAGACGAACAACGAAGCTCATGTGCTCTCTAACCCTATGAAATGGGCTGCAAAGTGATCGGAAGTGCAAGCCACTAACAATCAGCTTATGGGGCTACATGATATAGTGTTGGCCGATAAGACCACTTTGTGAGAGTTTCAGCCAGTTTCCCAGATTGTATATTTGGAGCTGCAACAATTAGAATCTTTTGTAAACACAGCATGGCAGACTGTAGTACAGATGTAGCCCTCAACACCAAAAAGTGATAAAGCACAAGCCTTCATCGTTGGGGCTTTGATTCTATCAAGGAAGTGGAATCAACAGTTGGATGCCTTCAACCAATTCCATTTTCATGTGCTCACCTTGGTCTCAGAGTTGGCCCTTCATTTGAAGGGCAAGCAGGAAGGGTAGAAAGAGGCAGAGTAGAGGAGTTTAATTAAGGGCGAGTCAATAGGTGTGGTCGGGGCTTGTTTTACCCTTCATTTTTGGATGGATGTACACCACGTGGACAACTTAGCTATGTTGCATGGAGATTCAGGTCAAATGCACAGAAGAACGTTGTATCATAGACCAAGCCGAGACGAGTACGATATATTCTGGTATGAGTTTCATGTGATTTAGTACAAGTGGTTGAAGCGGCTCGAAGAATCACCCGAATACAAGCGCAGGCAGAAGAGAAAAGCTGCTTGGTCTGTCCCTAATTTGGTCACACTCCAGTGAACCAAGCATCAAGTATCGTGAGCGGTAGATTTCTAGGTGAAGGCCCAGATCGATGGATTCATTTTAGAGTTCGCGACAGAAGCTTGTCAATCATTTTATAGAGCGGAAGAAGAGTTAAAGAAGGGAGCGCAGGGAAGATTGTTGAAGGAGATCCCGCTTTTTCTTAAAATGTTGTTGGTGGAGGCAGGAATGTTGGCCTTTATACCAGTTAGTATGGCAGCATAAACACTGCATGCTGGGGAGCAGCTAGACTGGTCGGATGCAACTAGAGGGGTAAAGTGAACGGAAGAATGGGGGGGGAGAAGAGGTCAACGCGAGGGCTGAGCGATGTATAAGAAGGGCGGACATTACGGATCGTTGGTGGATGAACCAAATGAAAGCAGTCTGGCAAAGGAGTAATCAATTGCAGAAGGAGATTAGCAGTGAGGGAAGTACCGAAGAGAGGGAGCAGGAGTTGCAGAGACTAAAGCGATAGGGAGAGCTGGCCAGCTCGTGTTTACGTGATAAAGGTTTGTTGTTAGGGGAGAGCCTGACCCAAGGAGGAAACAAGGAAGATGGATCAACAGGATCGGGGGTGCCGACAGAGGAAGAGTTGTAGACAGAGGTGGGGGTTTGAACCAGTGACACAGAACTGCCCTTGCCTGAAGTTGTGGAACAACCTATATTGGAAGAACCAGAGGAGAACGGTGTGTACGTCGTGCATGTGGACATGCGTCGTTTGTTTCAATAATAATACACCTCCATACCACTGGAGAAGTGCCCAACAGCCAGGGAGGACCAGTGCGCTAATCTCATATAAGACAGCTTCTTAAGATCATGTATATATTATAAATTCTATCAGTTTTGGTTCTCAGTTTTAAAATAAATAGTAAATGTGGAGCAGTTAGAAGTAGCATATAAAGTAGCGGAGGTAGCATTGTACCATCAGCAGTAATGTCAAGTAGTTAGAGTAGCAGCCAAAATACTATAGTGCAGCTGAGACACAGAGGGTTCATTTTGATGGGATTCCAGTCCAGAGCGATGGCGGGGACTCAGTAAAAAAACGGAAAAAGACTCCAATGGAACAACATTGGTCTCTATGTAAAGCCATCTGGACCACCAAGGGGATGAATGATGTGATGAGGCTAGTAGAGTTCCAAACGACACTGCAGGACCGAGCCCTCCAGTGGTACATGAAGTTTGGGCATTGTCCACAGAATGGGGTTGCACCCACTTTGGGTACAGTCAAGCAGTATTTTGTGACTGAGTTTCAACAGCCCAAGTTCGAACAACAGAGTATAGCGGAGCTCAAGGAGATTCCCAAAATCACGGGTGAGGTTGTGTTAAAGTACAGGTAACGGTTCAGGGACCTAATGAGCTGTCTAACCTTCCAGATCCATAATACTCAACACAAAGAGTGGTTCATCGAGGAGGAACTACTCGCCTGACAGAAGGAGGGCGAGGAGGCGAAGCCCCTTGATAAAAACCCCACTGATACAACAAAAGATCTCCTAAGTTACTTATTGGGTGGGGGGGAGAGACACTGGAGAAAGCCATGCGGATAGAGTCAATGGCGGGTTACCCGGGGAACAAAAAGGTGGCGTTGGCAGGTGTTAGCCTGGAAATAAATCAGTTTCAAAACCAGATTTCGGCTTTCCAAGAATGAATCATGGAATTTACGAAGGCCAAGGTGGAAAGATAAAAAGTATGGTGCACCACAGGTCAAACTGAGGGACATGTATCTACAGAGTGCCCTTTGCTCCGAAGGGGAGGGGCCCGAGGTCCACCTATGGGGCCTCCACCCATAAGACCCACTGGAAGGGTCACGCAAGTCCCTCCCACCACACCATTTTCTTTCCAGCATGTGGCACCTTTCCAGAACACATCACCTTTCCAGACCTGTCAATCGGGAGAATATTATGAGATCTGCAGGAACTATGGCCATCCGTCGCAACAATGCCCTCTACTGCAGAAGTATTCATCCGTTCCTAACATGGTCTACTGTGAGTTTTGCAAATAAAACTCACATGGTACAGATAAGTGTTTATCCCTAGAAACTCTGGCCGAAAGGATGGACCGCACATCATTCAGAGTGGCTGAGAATGTGCAACCCCGGGGAAGAGGACAAGATAGAAGAGGCAAGGGAGGAGGATATCGAAGTGGATATCCAGGAGGAAGGATAGGAGGATGCATTGGGCCTGTGCATCATTATAATTGCAAGGATATTGGCCATATCACACAGAACTTCCCTTTGCCTAGAAGATTGTGGTGCAACCATTGCAGAACAACAGGCCATACCACTGAATACTGCCCGAACCTTATTGAAAGGTGGGAGGCTCGTAACAGGCAACGAAATGCAAACTTGGTTAACTCTGAACCAAGGACACCAAGTAGGGAAGCTGGATCAACAATTAATGTTTTTACTACAGGAGGCACGAGGATCAGAGTAGACAAATATAGCATCAAACCTGCATAGATCAAGAAAGATGGCACGGGAGCACCAAGGTTCGATCCCGCACAACAAAAACAATTTGCTTTTTCAAGGTTGCGGTGGACATGTTCAGGAATATGGCTGCACCTAATTCCTTGGGAGTTGCGCATAGATCCCCAGTTCGGTCGTCGGAGGTCTCTGACCCACTGGAAGTTTGCGGAAGGATACCCGCAACCCGGAACCAGAGTGATGCAACTGACCAGATAACAAAATGGTTATGTTTGTTCTCAAGTATCCTTGCAGATGAGCATCACACCAAGAGACTGTGCAACTCCCTATAGCACGCAGTGGTCGAAGAAGAAAACCTAGTGTCTATATCTGCAAATATTCTTTCAAGAAGATTAAATCGGGTGCGGAGGAAGAAGCGCAGAACGGGCAAGGAGTTCAGGCTCGATGTGCCAGTCGTGGGCTACGATATAAGATAAATTATGTTGGACCTGGGATCTCATGTAAAAAACATCCTACCAAATAACTCGTGGGAGGCCATTGGGCAGCAAAAGTTGGTATACTCCCCTATACAGTTTGCATGGTTACATAGGTCAAAAATCTTTTCTATTGAAAGGCTGGAGGACATAGAGGTTTACCTAGTAGTGGTAAATACCTATGTGGACTTTAAGGCATATGATATAATGGGAGAGAAGGACCCTTACCCCACCCTGCTAGGGATAGAATGGTGTTTTATAACAACATCGTTATTAATTTTAATAGAGAGACAATGACCTTCGAGGCCGAAGGTACCCTAAGGTGCACCCGCTCGATCCGTACCAGGGCCCAAGGTATATAGAGCCCACCGATGATGCCTTCGGGGAGAACGCGTTGGAAAACATTTATAGGATGACAACAGATAGATGGGAGGATTATGTCAATCCTACCGCGAACGGGTAAGTAAGCTAGAGGAGCGCGTAGCGCCCTTTGATTCATATTCCGAGGAAGCCTGAAACAGCTGGCAGGAGTGCAACCCTGAGTTGACTACTAGACGATGGACATCTGTAAAGATGGTGAGGTGGATTGGTAATGAGTTGCAGAATCTGTCTATGTATGATGGAACAGGCACAGTCGAGGAATTTTTGGACGAGATGGAGTTTACCGTCGAGGAAATAAAGTAAATCCCGGCTATGGACGTAGTTCTATGTGGCACACCTGCTCACTGGTGGGATACACATAAGGAGGACCTTACATTTTGGGATAAGGTACAGCCGACCATGATGCATAGATTCGTGGCTCCACCTGAGTGAAAGGCGCAGGACACTTTAGGCGACAAGGACAAAAATGTTAACTTCTTCAGTTTGGGATACAAATTGAAAGATAATAGCTATAGCAGTTTGGGATAAGGGAGTGGATAACCAGCTAAGGGAGTGGGCGTTTTTCACCAGCTAAGGGAGTAGGGCGATAACCGCGATAACCAGCTAGTGATAACCAGCTAGCAATAACCATGTATACCCGTTAAGTATATAAGTCTACCTTGGCGGGCATGACCTCGCACTTTCTTTCGAAAGTTATGTCCTTCTCGATGAGAACAACTAACTCCAAACATGACGGCATACTTCTAAGGCCAAAAAACTAGAAATAAAGTGTATCCGCGGCAGTAGCGAGAAGACCTTTTTTCATTTCAATGCTTCTACGCTTCCACCTTCAGAGGGAATTGAACTATAGATCGGATAAGAAGGAGACAACTAAAGTCCTTATATGCTTGGGTGGGTGTTCGGGTGTTTAAATTCCTTATATTCTCGGGTACTTTCTAGTATCGGGTACTTTTAAACTATGTTAGGCGCTTGGTGCACACTGAACTTAGGGGGGGACGGCGCGGCAAATAGAAGACCAATTGAAGCACGTTCCTGTTCCGTCTGGGACCAGCTATTCATTTCGCATATAAGACTGCAATTTCGATATGGTAGAATACTTTATTGAGGCATTTATGCCTCGCTCCAGTCTTATTGGTATCCATGTCTACCCTGCTTCTAATTCACTTTGATCAAAAAGGTTAACGCTATAATAAATAGGTTCTTGGCACCATTAGGAGTTTAGGTGGAAATTACGTACATAGGAATGCATGTCAGTCGTACTCCAGTGTCATATTATTTATTTCGGGACGAGTAATGATAGCCATCACCGGGTATCTAAGCTATAGCTACGAGAAGACTGGATTCAGATGCTTTTTGGTGGATCTCACCAGCAAGCACTTTTGGGGTCATGCTTGCCCGCTCGGCTGACTCATAGATTCGCCGCCGATCGTGTGCCGAAATCTTAGCTGTAGTTTATTTCGGAGCTGACCGGATCGAGCCTTTATATGTAATGGCTTACATGAGACCAGCACCTGAATTACTGTAGGTCTACCGCATCCACTGACCGCATCCGTTACTACCTTGATTCAAAGGACTTCCATTCTTATAACCAACCAAATCTTTCTCATGCGCAGTTAGTCCTAGATGGAACGGATATGAGAATAACTAGCCATATATTGAACACTAATGCAGCCTACCGGCCCTCAAATAAAGAACTTGAATGCGGCACCGGGCACATCATTTTATAAGTCTAGCAACTTAGATACTTCCATTGTTCCGGGTCGAGGGGAAATACTCTTTTTGGTATAAATCATTTTTCCTGGTTTCCGCTTCGTCATGTGGCAAATAGAGGTGGGTAGAGAGACCAACTCCCTTTATTTTCCCAGTAGCAGGCTAGAGAAATAGGATCAATATTGGAATCTATTCTCGTTCTTACCATGTCTTTAGTCTCAGGTCTCCGATTTTAATATTTTTTTAAAAGCGGAACTAACATCTATCAATCATTTTCTTGAATCCACCCGAGCTAACAACTCCCAACATTACTAGCCCTTTGGGAATATGTATGGGAGCAGCTTAGCGCTTCCACGCTTCTACGCTTCCACGGGCCCGAACCTTTTCACAACCCCTCCTACCACGACTACCACGACTCACTGCCTAAAGATTGGTACAGATGCCTAAAGAGTCGGTCTACAGGCAAGCCGATATAATGAGGAGAAGACCGATATGAAGCATTAGTGTGAGTATTAGTGTTAGTGTGAGTGACTGAATCATATATAATGAGGAGAAGACCGCGTGAAGGGGTCTCCTAGCTCATAGTGGTGGGTGGTGGGGCAATATCATGCAATCTCATGGTGGTGGGTGAGTGTCTCGCTCACGGTCTCACGGTCTCAAGGAGAAGGAAGGCAACTTATTTAATATCAATGAATATATTTCCTGAGCTTGGACTAGTGATGGCTTGGACTCGTGATGGCATGTACAAGAGCTTGGACTAAGGAGCTTTTACTCGTGATTCCTTGTACTCGTGATTGCTTGTACTCGTGTCATGGCTTTGACTCTCATGGCTTTGACTCGGAGCTTGTACTTCTGGTAGGTAAACTAGCTATTCTCGGAGCTTGTACTCGGAGTAGGAGATTTAAGGAACGAAATCACTACAGACAGGGGAGCTGGTAACTATGGAAGGAACTAAATCACTAGAGTGCCTATGGGAAGGAGAACAATTTTGACCTGAACGTACGTATGCTAGGGAAGGAGAACAATGCCAGCGGGATAACTCGACAGAGTTTCTGTTTTATGTGAACGTGGATCTAGAGATAGGCCTTGAATCGTGGCCTGAAAGAATATCCGTGGGAAGTCTTTTGTTACTTGTGGCATGAGTCCGCGGGATAGCCATTCTTCTCCACAATGCCCCTGCCTGTGATTGAAGGTTGTTGTGCCTTCAGGAAGATTGCACGAACGAGTGAGGGGAGCTAGTTTTGTTCCCCATGCTTTCCCGGCTTGCTCCTGCTTTGCTTGCCTCCATTGCATTAGTGGTTCGACAGCTCTGCTTGCCTCCTTCCATTGGTAGTTCGTTTGCTTTGCTTGTTTCCATTGGTAGTTCGCTTGCTCTTGTAGCCTACTTGCTTGCTAGGCTTATCGCTCTGCTCGCCGCCTTACTTCTTACTTCTTACATCGACGCCTTGCTTCTGGCATCGTTGGTTATTCGTTTCATTCATTTCACTCACACTTGATCGTATATAATATTCGTAGCGTAGTTTAAGATTATTATTAATATTTTTTGATTTATATTGATTCGATCGATGCATTAGAGAGAGGAGAGAATTCATGATCTCCGATCGAAGCGATCTCCGAATTTTTATTATGGTATTCTATTTTCGTTATTTGTTTCATAGTGGTGTGGGTCCTCCCCGGCTCGGGTAGCCTCACGAACTATATAAGATCAGCGGTAGTCGCTCACCTCCCCTCACCGGGGAGAACCCCACGAATGTGTCATAAAATGGAAATCCATGTGTTCGACCGGAATGAATCCTCCTTGTAGGACCTTACATACGATCCCATTCCGAATTCGATTTAAGGAAGTCCATTCATTCCGATTCCCATTCATGAAAGATGCTTTATAGGCGCAACAGGCATAGCTTGTGGTGGGGATAATAAAAAAAATATAGGTTTGCGTTGGCTTCTGGGCGAAGGTTAGTTCTTAATTGACCTTCATCACAGAAGGAGGCGGGAAGGATGGTAGGCCCCCTCACTTGTGCCTTTCCGGAGACCCTGAAAAGAAGTGATAAGTGTTCGTCCTTAACCGAAGCTCCTTCCTTCTCTTCCATTGGGTTCTTTCTTCAGCGTGGGACGGAAGGACAGGATTTCACTACTATAGAGAGAGGAGGTGGGTTATAGAATAGAGAGATTTTCGAATAGATCGATCAGCAGAGTGAGACAAGCTCATTAGAGCTTGCGTAGCTAATGTAATGTGCGCTCCTGGCTTTCGAGCAAAGCGTAATCTTGCCGTAGACAAGTTTCGCTTGTTCTAACCTCAATGGACCAAATCCGACAAATCCGGGGAGGCATCTCTTCCCAGCCCCCATAGTATATTTTCTGTTTCAAAGGTTTAAAAGACGTTACGCCTTACTTTCGTTGTTGCCGGCGCAGTACGCAATTTCCCCGAATAACCCACGACATGAGAAAAGAACAAGAAGCTCCCAGTTTATCTCTATTTTTCTTTTGGTATTTATGCATAATTAGGATCCATTCCACCCTCTTCATTACCAATGAATGAAGACCAAATATTGTCTTGATTCTTCCTTCCATTCTCTTTCTGAGGGATTGAGGCTGACAAAGAAATAGGGTTCTGTGTCCCATGCTCTTGCGAACTTAAGGGCCCACCACGAACGGAAAGAATAACCAACCGTTGATTTAAAAGAGATTTATTATATAGAAAGGGTCTGTCTATTTCGTCGTTCGGCCGGGGTATATTATTATTATAGTTCTTACTTACCTTCCTTCGAACGTCGGGTTGGGCTTCGCAGAGCTCTTTTAGCCAAGGAATAAGTAGTAATATAGGAAATGAAATAAGGAAGGGCCCAGGAGACTATTAAGGACTAATTTGGTAGAGGGCCTCAATACCACCTTCCTTATAGACCTAACGTCCAAAGGCATTTCGGAGACTAGCCCCCCTCCCATCTGAGTCACTTATAAGTTATAAGGCCAAGTATCGTCGTACATAACTCTATAGAATGCTATTTTTATACCCAAGTCTATTAATCTTCTTAATTAAGGGGATAGGCTTTAGTGAGTACTTTATTAATAGTGATTACGAATTAATAGTGATTACTTAGTTAATGATTTGAGGGGAAGAAATGCTTGCTTTTCTAAGCATGTCCCTTTCATGGCTTTTCCAGGTCCTTTTATTTAGAGGCTTTGTCGGTATCTGTTTTGTGCTTTCACTCGCTAACTCATTCTTAAACGTATTGACTCGTCTATTATCGGGGTTTACCCTAGAAAGAAAGTCGAGCCTATGCTCCTCTAAAGAAAGAAAGTCGAGCCGGGGCTTGGGCCTATAAAGCGTTAGGCGGGCAAGAGAGAGCAAGCTTGAGTGCCCTGGAAATATGTATGTAAGTAGTGCCCCCCCTAACTAATATAAGTATTCTTTCTCTTCCCCTGAGAGAGCTGAGCTAGCCCCC
>Ga0316216_1000003_pt1 | contig 34665 bp, 18 predicted proteins | sample NRE6metagenome_FD_207800 | JGI IMG/M metagenome (GOLD analysis project Ga0316216, IMG submission 207800) | Spruce roots microbial communities from Maridalen valley, Oslo, Norway - NRE6 | ecosystem: Host-associated > Plants > Roots > Unclassified | place: Norway: Oslo | collected 2017-09-15
AGTAATTTCATCCGATCCCGGTTCTCTGGCTGTACCTCCTAAGCATTCATAAATAAAGTGGTCTAGGGCTAACAGGTATAGTTCTTGCAGGTAGGTGGGGTAGTAGGTAGAGTAGGTAAACCAACAATAAGGTTAAGGCAAGTGAGTTCATTTATTTCCTGCAATGGAGTCTTAATTCATTCCTAAAAGTATCTATCTGGTCTGTAAGCCTGTCCCTACAAGAGAACCGAGAAGAGAAGTCTATAGCAGTAAGTACCGACGCGATGAATTCCTCAAGTGGTAAGAAGGCAGATCTAGTTGTTCAGGTGGGTAAAGAGTTGGTAAACCAAAGTAAGGTAGGGGGTGAAAGGGTTAATAGCATGCCATGCCATGCCTGCCTACTTTAGTTCTCCTGGCTTAATCAATGGGTTTAACCCCATCTATTTCCTAGGATGAAGGGAGAAAGGTAAGGGTCAAGTTGTTGGATAATCTAATCCGGTGCTTATAAGAGAAGAGTTAATAGCAGGCCCTCCTCTCCTAAGGGATTCCTAAAGGGAAAGTGAAGGCTACAGGTCTAGTTCTTCAGGTAGGTAGGTTGTATGGTAACGCTTAAGTCAAGGTTGTATCATGTTATGCCATGCTATCCCGCCCATATTTATAAGAGAAGGGTTGTTGTGAATAGCTGTCCCTATTAAGCCAATTCCATAAAGTTGGTATGGGTAGAACAGGTGGATAACGTAGAACTATACCTGTCTAAGCTTACATGATCACTAAGTGGTTACGTTATCTAGGAGTATTCAACCGGGAGATTAGGATGAAGAATTAGTTGGCACACTGCCTGGATTGATTTCATTGATTGATTGGCCAGTCTTCTGAGAGGGGTGCACAATAGGACAACAGTCTTCCAGGTGGGTGCGGTTACACAACAGGATAGTGCTTCTTTCAAAGGGGATACAACTTATAGCTTTTTCGCTGGAGCTCAGGGGACACACACAAGTGGTATGGACTTTACCTTACCTTAGCTTGGGGCTTTCTCTTTTTCAAAGAATGGAGACTTCAAAGTCTCTTTTTCATCAATGGGTACAACCATTTCTATTTCTTTTTAAAAGAATGGTACAAGAGAAATATCATTTCATTTCATTCCCCATTTTGGTCTAATCACAACTCTTTTTGATCGGGTCGGAGGCATAATCGCTCGTTGGGGCACGAAAAGTGGATTTGATCTTTACGAAAAATAGCATTTCAGGAAATAAATTGACCTAGGGGGAGGGGGGGGCAGGATGCCATCATTAAGACATTGAGACATGTTTGTCACTTATGAACATATTTATTTAGCCATGCATGCTATCGCCATAACAAAGATTTATTTATTTATTAGGTGCACATCTCTTTAGGATAGCCAGGATTGAATCAGATGTTTTCAATAAGTTGAGTTGGAACAGAATTTACAAAACCTCCCCCTCCCGGTGGTCGGAGGAGCGGCTCGTATCCTCGCTCCTTCTCATTTCACATTTGGCCTTACTTAGTAACAACCTCTTTTTGAGGGGTCCGAGGAACGAAGTGGCTCATCGGGAAACTAAAATGTATTTTATTATTTAGTAAGAATGCCATTTCAGGACATTTCCCTATGTTATAGGCGGAATGTATTCTTTTGCTTTTCACCTTACCTTAAGCCTTAAGTAAGTAGCTATATATGGTGGACTGTAGTAGCTGCGTACAAGCTCCTGCTCCTGCAGATTGATCCCGAACGTAGCTAGCTATAGGGCTTATGTCCCGGACTCTACTCTAGCGTAGTAGCTGTTATGTCCCGTACTGTTTAATCCCGTACTATCTCAACCAAAACCAGCCTATCGAGCGGGTTTGGTCAATCGATATTTTTTCATCCCGATGATATCCCTTGCCCTTGCTTTCTTCCCACCCTTTCTTCCGAAACCCAATGATATAGCCATCCCACCCATTGCAAACATACCAACATTGCATTCAAAACAGTTTGTATAGTAAGACCGGACCGGTTAGTATAAAAATAATAGTTCACCCATCATATCAAGCACCCCCCTCCCACATCGATACACAATATGAAATTTGTTTCCCCCATATTCCACGATCATATTCCACGATACGACGGGACACATTAACAAACTATACCCTTTTTAGGGCGTTTCTCTATGATTGCCGATCATAGCCGATAGTCACAATCCAGGGAGGTTTAGATGCTGGTACTCAATGACAGGTTGTGATTCGATGACAGGATGCCGGGACTCGATGCCAAGTAGATATCCCCAGAATGGAGGTACCCATTAACGCTACCGCTTGCCGATACCCCGGAAAACCTCCTCGCCCTAACCGATTCCTTTTTCCTCATTATGATAGCTTCTAAGCGGAGGAAAAGCCAAAGCCCATTAATAACCTAATAAAACACAGCTTAATAACCTAATGAAACACGAGTAATACTCTCAGCTTCAATAAATAAGTGACGGCGGAGGCTAGTGAAAGCTCTCTCCTTCCCCACCCCCTTCCTTTCCTCCAGCGCTGCCTTCGCTGGATTATATAGAAAAGGGGGTTCTTGAGCGGTGCTATCGAGCTTATTATAATATACGGGGCGTTGTAATAATGCCATTGCTTGCCCTATTTGTTACGATTGATCCGTTGCAATAATCATGTTACCCTCCGGATCTATCCATCCATCCGGGGTTGCCCTGGAGATGCCCCCCCTTACTAAATAATTAAAATAACCGTGGATCTGATATGATTAGATACTTTCCTTCTATATCTTATTGCCTTTCATTCCCTTTTCAACCACCATATCTATAGATGTTTTCCCTTTTACCTACTTCTAGATCCTTTAACCTAATAGAAATACTTTAAGTAAGGTTTCTCTCTTCTTTTCTCGTCTTTTGAATGGTTAAATAATAATAGGGGGATTTATTATAAGTAGGGGGGGTTCTATAAATATTTCCTATATCTTTATTATTTCTATTATTTCTCTTATTATTATTATTCTTTCCCATCTTTCCCCCTTTATTTTCATAATAAGGGATCCCCATCTATCTCTCGAAACAGCTCCTTCCCCCTTCTAAAGAAATAAATGGCAGCTATCCAGCGGAACAATATTGGTGCAGAGGTTCAGCTGCGCAGCTAAGGCGGTTTCTACTTGAATTAATAGTAGGGGTGGCAGAGAAAAGATTAGTGAAATAGATTGGTGTTGTTCGATTAGATAGTTAGATAGTTTTGAAAGAAGCCAATGAGAAACTACTTGACTGAAAGGGCGTTGTTATAGAGATTTTAAGCGGGGTGTGTTACTCGGCGGCTATGTCTAGGGCCCCGAGGGTACCAATGCGCATCATCATCCCACCCTTCTCATTAGAAAAGAGCGAGCGAGCGGATCGCCTAGGATGCCGGTTTCACACAACCAACCGAAAATACGAGAAAATACGAGGATTAAAAAGAAGAATTACTTCCTCCAATTCCCTCTCTCTAGCTTGCTTGTATTTAAAAAGAGTAGATAGTTAGTCATTTCAATTATTGAGTTTGGGGTGTTGAGGTCTATGCCTAAAGATTAGTGGGGAATCGAACCCCAACTTTAATAAAGCGCAACCAGCTAATCTAATCCAACTAATCCTACCGGGCGCCTTCTATTATTTACGTATTACCTAGTCTTCTCTGATGAGAGCTTTTTAGATAATATTGCTTATTAAGGGGCCCTTTCATTAGATTCCTTTTCTAGGGAGCAGATTCTGATCCGATCATTTACGTATTAACGAGTCTCATTTCCCGGCGCCCTTCCATTAAAGAAATACTCGGGTGTTCTCCAGAATCATGGTCAATGATCCGCCGCCTTCCAAGCCGAAGACCTCCCTAGTCGAATCACGCACGTTTCAGCACGGTTACACCTTTCTCATTTATTAGATAGATAAGTGATCGAACAGTCCTTTCTTTTCCCACCCTTCCCCAGTACAAGTCCTACCCATGCCTAGCGGGACAGCCGGAACCTTACGGTCGGTTGGGTTCAACCCTTAGGATTCCAGTTCCTTTTTTCGGTCCGGATGCACCTACCTGGAAATACTGAAACACCCGACCCCAACTCGCTAGCTATTTATCTTTCCCACGCCCTGCCTACCTCCACCTCCCTCCCTCCCTAAAAGGCTCTCTATTGGCCTACCATTCCCATCCCGAGGGGTTCTGAGAGATCGGATCCCCCCAGTTACTGCTATGGCGTAGCTTTACATGCCGCCTATATTATATAGAGTAGAGTTCCAGACAAAGCTTTTCAAAAGACCCTCCCGAAGGAAGAGATTTGAACGTCGTTTCTCAGCCATGTGAACCAGATAAAAGAGCACCTGTTGAAGACCAAAGATATCAACGGCATTTTCCATATATATGGACCAGATAAATTAGGACTTGAATTTCCCCTCTATTATATGAAAAGGGCTAGAGTATTCCTATAGGGTAGTTCTGGCCTTTTCCTGCAACGACCTAAGCTCCTGCTCTAATTAATATACGGTAAATAATAATATACGGGCGAACAGATATCTATCTGTGATCATAGGAAGAACTGCATAAAACGGGAGGGAGCCCCTAAACCCTTAGGGATTGAGCCTTCGGCCCCTAAACCCTTAGGGTGTTAGTGGATAAACCCCCTATTATTCCCGATTTAAGAGATTACTATTATTATTGTTGCGAGCCCGGTCTGCCAGTCATTATTTATCTATGTAATAACACTAGATTCGGTGTGACTCATTTCTTATTTCTTCCAGTAAGCCGTTATGTATATCTATATATGTAATAACACTAGATTCGGTATGGAATCAAACTGGAAAAACACTAGATTCGGTGTGATTCATTTCTTCCAGTCATTTCTTCCAGTCAGCCATTATGTTATATATATGTAATAACACTTGTTGTTTTATTGACGAACATCGAAGCAAGTCTCCAAGAGAAAAAGCAAAAAAAGGGCAAGCCACTAACCGTATCTCACACACAATGGGAGAGTCACTAACACGCTAACTAATCCACTACTGCCTACTCTACTAACAGGTTTGGATTTCTCTAGCGGATTGGATTTCTCTCTTTAAAAAGAATACATGTGACATGGGCTTCAAACCGCCTCAATGGAACTTCCCTTTTCGTGCGTTTTATCGATGGTTTGTCCATCTTTCGCACCGATGATAGCCGAATGCACAATTTGATGGCCAAATACACAATTGAGTGCTTCTACCATATCATCTACGGATCACCAACAGGGAGCGTAATTGCTTTCCCAACATAGAAGGAAGGGGAAGGTTTCGGTGACATAGGTTTTCATCTCCAATCGAGGGCTATATGAACCTCGTATCACTAGCTCTTAGGGCGGTCATCCCCCTATAACTATGTCATGTTCTCAAGGTGGTCATCTCTTCACAGCTCTCAGGACGGTAAATCATCCATTGCTTCCCGCTAACCACTCCTTGGTATGGGGGACTTAAAGGGGAGGGTTATGACTCCAGGATTACGTTACCTGCTTTTCTTTTATGTTTGCTATAGTATGTTCACCTTAACATCGATGACTTCAGGTCAGTTATTAAGGAGCGTGCAGTACTAAAACGCCGTGAATGAATAACGTAATTGCGAAGGGCAAGGGGGAACTACGGCATACTCTAATCACTTTCAAATTAGGGTTTTACCTTCCTTAGAATTTGGTAAGGAAAGCAGCAGTCTTTCCCCTCCTATCTTCTTTCTCCTTTCCCCTCTGCTTTTCCTCCCTCTTTAAGTCAATATTTTATCCAACCATTTTTATGCTTAAAAAGGCCCTATAGTTCGAGTATTTAAAGTGCAATTAAGGAAGCCAACCCTTTTAGAACTAGGACACCAACCCAGAAAAAAGACAAGTCAATAGGAAAGCATATCACAAGTAGGTAACTAAACAGGCTATAGCTTTACAAACCAAAGAAAAGGCTAGTCTACTTTCTCGGTAAGGGGTTAGCGCCTACCTTCTTGGTAAGATTACCGTACCTCTTTCTCGCTTAGGTTACCATACCCCTTTCTCGGTTAGGTCACCATACCTCTTTCCCGGTGAGGTTATAATATATCTTTCCCAGTAAGGTTACCGTACGGTTACTGTACCTCTTTCTCGGTACCATGCCCCTTTCTCGGTACAATATATCTTTCTCGGTTAGGTTACCATCTCGGTACCATACCTCTTTTTAGGTTACCATCTCGGTACCATACCTCTTTATTGGTAAGGTTATCGTACCTCTTGCCTAGTCAAGGTTACCGTAACTCTTAGTAAGGTTACTTTATCTCTTTCTCAGTATTGTTACCTTTGTCCAATCTACCTTTCAATTCAATCTACCCTTCTTAGTGCTTACCATAACGCACTAACTCACCCACTCTAACTTACCCACTCTAACCCTTACCCACTATGACCTATCCTACTAATAGGGTTTATTACCAATAGGTTTTCTTAATGATCCTACTAACAAGCTAACAAGGTTGATTGATCCCTTTCAAGGGGGAAAACAGGTTTGATTGGTCTCTTTAAAAAGAGTACATCACATGGGTTTCAAACCGCCTCAATTGCCCTTTTAGTGCATTTGATCGTTGTTTACTCTCCAACATGTATGATCTTTCACTATTTAGTCAATGAAAGGTAAAGGTCACATGGTATAAAAGCGGATCTTATAGGATGCATAGGATCAAAAATGGAAATAATAAAGTCGCTATAATGGAAATGATAAAGTAGCTGTAAGACGCTCGCAAATGGCCATTTATACAGGTTATTGGCCTAATGGTCATAAACAAAAGCAGTAAGAAAAGCAGTAGACAAGCAAACATGAACTACGGGTCAGAAGCGAACATGAACTACGAGTCAGACATGAACTACGGGTCAGAAACAAACATGGTCTTAAAGCTCACCTTATAGGACACAAGCTCACCTTATAGGACAGAGAGAATCATAAATGGAAAAGAATAAATAGCTGTAGTGGAAATAAGAAAGTGGCTGTAAAACACGCTAAAATAGCTATGAAAGCGGTTTTTCATTCATCCGTGAATCTCATTTCATCATTCTATTTGGGGAAAGGAAGGCTTACAAAAAAGGCTATTTCCACCGTTCTATCAGCACATTCTTTTGGCACTAGGAAAACAAAGCAGCACTAGAAAAGCAAGGAATAAGGTTAAGCTTGGAATAAGGTTCAGCCTGTTGGTACTCTTATCGGCTTTACCAAAGGAAAGATAGGAGTAAGCAGGGAGGACATTCTTACAGGCCATTAGGCAGCTCAACAACTCATTAAGCCGGCGATAATCCAGCCACAGAAAGAAACTTACAGGCCATTAGCCAACTCAACAACTCATTAAGATTAGGCGACTCAACAACTCATTAAGCCAGTGATAATCCAGCCACAGAAATGAATGGGAACCGACCACTCCTCAACAGGTTAATAACCAAGTCTACGTATATTTTAGCCCAACTACTTCATTAAGTAGTTCGTTAGGTCAATAGTTCGTAGAGGAAGGGTCATTAAAAGTAGTCCACCTTCCTTCGTACAGTAAGAGCCATTAAAAGCCAAGGAGATAAGTGAAGTCAAGGCCAACCCCAAAGAAGTAGTAGTTAAGTGTCCCGACCCCCCAAACGAGTGAAATGAACTCAGTGGAGTAGAGATATCTGTCTTGTGCTTGACTTTAGAGAGATATTAAGCATAACTCACAATATCTATTCTCATTTCGGTAACTTACAGCATTTTACATATTACGGGACAACCAGCTTAAAAACCACTCACGAGACGGAGCGAATTGCCCAGCGAGAGAGACAGCAAATAGCGTATAAAGAGAGATAGCATAGCGCCAGTAGAGCAAAGGAATGCAGCATCACCTACTTTCTTTATGAGCGCAACTCAGAGAGCAATCCCACCCTCCCCACCTACCCGAAAAAAGAGCGGGCTGCAGACGTGCGTGAAGGAAGTAGTGGAGGGCACGGATGACACGTATGTGAACGATCTTACTGGCAAGCAGGCTGGAAGGATCCGACCGAGGATCATAAAAGCAAGGCCCAAAGAAACAGAAGAAAGAGACAAGTGATAGCCCTGTAGATTACAATGGACAGTTACCGCCTATCCTATAGATCACCTCACCTAAGCTAAGTATAGTCACGACCATCAGAGACAACACAAAATCCCAAATGAGCCTATTGCTTCCCATTAGTCCTATCCCACTCCTTTTATCTCTGAACTGAACGCTAGTTTCCTTCCTTCTCTCTTCTCGTCACTTAACCTTCCTTTCCCTTCCTATTCCTTCCACTGATTAATTATTACTTGACACGATTATGAAGTTATTCGGGGAGCAGGACTATGGTAGTCAAAGTGGGGGTTAGTCGAGACAGGAGACACTAGGTTAGCTAAGGTAGTAGGGGCTAGGAGCGCTAGAGTAGTAGTAATCGCAGCAAACACTCTTCGTTGGATCAAATGCCGGACTGCTATACAGGTCTACGAAAGACAGCACAAACTTCACAAATCGCTACGACATTCTCTCGTAATATAGGAGTGGCAGGAACCGGTACGAAAGACATGCCACAATCGTACGAAAAGATGGGTAGGGCTCCTTCTCTTCTAGAGTTTCTCATTTTGATTACTTCGAGCATTATAACTACAACTCGGTTTGCTGATCACAAGCAATGGAAGAAGATAGAGGTTGAAACATGATATCACGCGCCACTCACTTTGACGCATGCCAATAGGATCAGGATGCTTCATATACCTAGGATCACGGCCGAGAGTAGGGACTAGATCCTGGGAAGAATATCGAACCAAATCCGACCTTCGCTTGTAGCCGTCCAAGCTACCAACCAACAGACCCAACCGAAACAGCGCTCCCCTCCTTAATAATCGTTCAAGACTTCGGCTAGCTACCTCATCAAAGACAGGAAAGAAAAGAGGAACATTGGTAGTAACAGGGGGAGCAGGGGTATGTAAAGAATATATCGAATTGACCCTGCATCCTATATATCATAATATGCGCCTCCTATGATCAGTATAGTGCACCAGAATGGAACTGATGGTATGGATATCATGAGAAGCATCCGACATTTCATGTACTAAAAGTGGTTATTAAGTGCTCAACAATCGCATGTATAATGTATCAACTTTGGTTCACCTATCCTACCAGTGACAGATCCGAGCTCGTTTGGCCTAATGACGGGGAGCGGGTGAATCAATCCATTGCGGGTGAAAAGACCCCTCACACGTAATTACGTATAATAAAGTAACTAGAGAGATAAGAAAAACCAATCGTAATTACATATATAATGAGGGCAGAAATGAAGGGAATTTCCCCTCATTATGGTGTGACAAACTTAGGGAATTTCAAGATAGAAACCGTGTCATAAAGATCTGATACACTCATAGGCGAAGGCATCTATTGAATTCTAATACTTCCATCCGCTGCATTAACAAACTAACTAAATTGATATCTCCTCATCTTGATCTCAGCAGTCATATTGATCTCAGCAGTCATATTGATCTCAGCAGCAAGGAATATATCTCTGTCTGGTGGTACGCTATAAAGCTATAGATCTCCCTGCCCCAGATCAACCTATCTTTGAAACAATGGCCAAGCTCTGATCTCTACGGTCCGCTATCAACGAAAGAATCCGGTATGGTCCCTTCCCCTCCAGCAATGAATGAATGCCCGTATGTTTGGTTCTCCCCTCGTATGGTCCGACCCCTGGTTCCTAGCTTCACTATACATAACTAAAGAAGCCATCTCCGCCCCTACCTACCTTACCTAGTCCATCTACAAAAGAACCTGCCTTCTCCGATCTCTCCCATGCATGCTGGTTCCTATCTTTCCATTCGTATCTTTCAGCTGTCTTTTCATTCCAGTATCTATCAGCTGTCTCCCAAGCTAGCAGTGAACGTATCGAAAGAATCCCTAGTACTGAGAAGCATTAGTCTACTTCCAAGTTGCTTGCATTTCAGCAACTGAGTTTTGTAGCTCAATCCCCCCCGGCATCCCTTAATAGTGCTATAGGTACGCTCGCGCTAATCGAGTGCTAGATGTCCTAGTGGGTGAACTGTATGAGCTGTTCCAGTGGTTCTTCCCCAGGATATTATTGGTCTGTCCTTGTCACTTTCATAGGTGCTCGTATGTATCTCCCGGTTAGCATCTAGGCCTGAAGGGTCCCGTAGGGTCTACCCACGCAACTACCAGAATGGCTACATATGGGGTCTTCCCTTTTAGCAGAATAGGAGAAGGCAGTTTAAGAGGCAACAGAGCCCCTTGTTTAGCCACCAGTTGCATTTTTTCCATATTAATAGAAATCTCCTGTTGTTTAGCCTTTTCTAGTTGCAGTCCCATAAGCAGTTGATCCGACATCCTAAGCAGAAGCACAGGCAGAGGTAGCAGCAGTAAAGACAACAGGTGCAGAGGTAAAGGCAGTTCCTTCACCACCAGCGGATCGAGACCCACCAGGAGCTGTTATAGCGGATTCAGTTGACTGAGCAAAAGCATCCGAGCAAGCCACTGATCGATCCCGCCTAGAGATCATCATAGTTTCATCGATGCAAGCCCCACTTCGGTTTGAACGAGAGGAAGAAGCTGTTGTTCCAGGGCCATAACCCGTTGGAGATCGAGATCTATATCCAGAAGCATCAGTAGCAGCACCAGCAAAATATATATCTATCAATATATCTAGTTTCCAAATCCTGAGAGATGAAGAGGTGATCGAAGTGAAGAATCTGATGTTTTAAACTTCCGCTCCTTTTAATTAAGTTATGCTTGAACGATTCAACAGTAATTGCAGTCCTTTACTTCAAAATTAATATTGCTTGAACGAGACTATTTGGTTGGTCGGTTGGTTGGTTGGAAGTCCGATTATTAATTATTCGAAGATCGATAAGTTTCGGATGTTCCAGATGCAGTACCTTTTTCTAGGAATGTTGTTCTGGATGTTCCAGCAGATGCGGTGTTCACGTACTAGAGAGGGATAGATGTACCATTCCATGCCCGATGGAGAGGCACTTGCAATTCTTATATTAAGTCTTTGTAGAAGCAGCACCAATAATAGCAATTGTTTCAGCACCAGTAGCAATGGATAGAGAGGGATACCCATCACCAAAGGTATAGGTTGGGACAGAGCAATAAGCATCCCCAGATCGAGATCCAGACGACCGCTACTTATTGGGTAAGTGGTAGATCGTGAATTAGTTCCTTATGCTCGTGATCGATTTGAAACAACATGTTTGCGTCGAACGATGAATTATTCGCAGTCGATTCTGTTTATTAAGCAGATCCTCTAGCTTCATATCCAGTCGAAGAACCGACCTCGACCCAGTGCCAAAGTAAAAGCCAGAAGCAAAGGTCAAGGCAAAGGTGTTCTGCTTGTATTTAGAGTTCCTATTGATTTAGCATCAGTGTTTTCTTTTGCACCTGTCTTTGCACCAGCATCTGGGTACTTCCGGCGGGCTTTTCAATTTGGTTTCTTGCACCTAAATCATTATGAATCACCTGGCTTCTTACTTTCACCACCGAGCACTAAGCCACCTTGATTGGCAATTTCCTTCCGCAGGAGGGCACCACGGTAAGAAGAAGTAGAGACAGCTCCCCTAATACCTATAGCAGTCGTGACCTACTAATAATAATAGGAGTATTCTGTTGATGAAGCAGAAGTAGACTTTGCACCATTTTGGTTCTTTATAACAAAATCAAAGTGCCACCTCCTTTGCTATTATATTAAGAGGTTTGGGATTTTATTACTTCCACCAGCACCTAATTAAGAAAAGACAGAAAGAAAGGTCCAGCATCCCTTATTCATATAGCAGCTTCCCTTCGCTCAGTTCCAGATCCGGATACATAAGCAAGGGTATAAGCATAGGTAGCAACCTCACTAGTTCCAGTTATTGATCCAGCAGCATAAGTCGATCCAGGACCAGCATAACCCATTGATTCATATGATCCTTAATATTTTGTTGGTAGAGGGTCAGATGCAACTTATTAATTAAGTACAGAGTCTGCTGCTCGTGATGCTCGTGTTCGACCTGATGTTCGTGTTCGACCTGATGATTGTGATCGATACCCAGTTCCTTTCCCAGCTCCTATATCCTATATAGATGCAGATTCACTAGTCGCGGAGTTCCTAGTCCTAGCTTCCCTTTGCCTAGTTCCATATCCATAAGCAGCAGAGACGGGAACAGAGAAAGAAGCATAAGCAGATCCACCACTACCAGCAGCATAAGCAGCATAAGTTGGTCCAACAGTAGCAGAGGGAACAGAGACAGTCGCAGGAGAAGCAAGGGTTGCAGATTGAGCCGAAGCAGCCGTTTCAGCAGCACTAACCAATTCAGTAGTAGCATTATTTATTTATTTATTTACTGATTTATTGATTTATTTATTTCGTCGAACGATGATAAATTCATTGTTGAGGATGCAGTTGTTCTAGAGCCAGTAGCCGTGGAAGAAGCGTGCCGGCATAGGAGCAAGCAGTAGCATAGACAGAGGTAGCTGGAACAGTTCGTAATCGAGATCAACGACCGCATAAGCTACAGGTGCTACTAGGTATGCTCCTAGGTATGCTACTCGTCGTGCCGCTTCAATAGAACCAACTTCTTCATCGACTGAACCAACTGCTGAACTGAACCAACCGGATCTACTTCTGCATCACCGACTTCTGCATCAATGGCTTAATCTTCTAGATCTGCTATTGGATAATCTGCTGGGGAATCTGCTACACTTAATTAATAATCGTTCAAGACTGCTTTTCCGCTCTTTAGGTAAATAAGAAGTAAGTAGCAGCCCGTTAACGAATTCATCGCTGTACTCTTTTTCGAGTACCTTTACAACGGGGCTTAGACTCTCTATCACTAGCTCTCCCCCGCCATAGTTTATAGTTGGAAATTTGCCTGCTTTCCCACCCACCCGGAAATCGGCTTAGTTATCGATCCATATGTAAGAGCACCGTCCAACCGTAGTTTGGAGCCCTGAAAGGAATAATAGGGGAAAACTGAAATCTAGCCAGCAGTGCTGTTTGGCTCTCTTGTAAGTTGACCGGCAGGTGTGGTTTGGCCTAGACCTGATAGTGACCATCCTCCCACCTCTTAGATCTATTCGTTTCTCCTGGTGAACTGCATCCTTCCCCGCATCGAATCAGCTGGAATAAAGCGATTTAGAAAATGATAAGTACTCTATACTCACTCTATCATGCCTGGTCTACTTCTAGCTGCTTCTGTTCCTGCGTATCGAAAGGCCGAAATATTGGTAAGGATTCATATATTTGGGGCTATCCGGATTCTCCTGCTGATCCCGGGAATACTGCAACTAGGGAACTTGGAATTGAATGAGTAGCATATTTCATTCATAAAAATGGTCTACCTCTTCTTACCGAGTGCACTAATCTCCGGCCCCTAGCGATGGAGAAATGAATGAATAAGCTGATTGATGGGTCTACTTTGAGAAGGATTAGCGGTCTCATTCCATCAATAGTACTTTCATTTGGGGCATTTCAACGAACAGATGGAAGTTTGAAAGCAGCAGTAAAATAAGTTCTAGTAAAGAAAGAAGGATCGAACCCTAGGAACCTATGAATTACCCACGGTTGGAGCACTCTAGCTTGACTGGCCATCCATAGTAAGTAGCGGGTTAGGAGAAACTAGATGTGGGTAGAGCATATTATTCTCGTGGCGAGATCATCAGTCTTATCCTTCTCACTGGAACGACTCCTAGGCAAATTGGTATAGATTAAGGGCTAGATCGGAGTGGAAGCCGAAACATAGCTATTTCGAACGCTCCGGGAACAAGCATTAGACCGGAGAAGGCATAGAATGGATATACTCGTACGGGGGATATTACTCATCTTACGGGGGATAATAGAATATCTAACCTTAAGGCGGATCCGAGTTACAGGGGAGAAATCCTTACTGAGAACAGAGAGGAAATTCCGATAGCATTCATTACTCATTCGGAGAAGCTCTCGGTATTGGTATCGGGAGGAGGTGAAGAACCTGAAGCAACAGAATGAATTGGAAGAGCCGGCTTTCTATGCCATAATAGAATCTTTCTATGCCTATCGAAGCTTCTAAACCAGTCTAAGCTAATTCTATACCCTTTTCACCATCTATAGGAGGAGTGGAAAGAATATAGGAATCGTAGGGGGGTGGAAAATTGGGAACAAGCATTAGAGCATGAAAAAAGCACAGGTGCTTACTTACTATTGATGGTGAGCTCCAAGAACCAGCTTTTCTATCGTATCTCCAGTATGGGTGAACGTTTCTAGACCTTCTCCAAGCTCCACCAATAATTCCAGCGGAGCAAATTCAACCTCGTATTTCCTCTTCCAGTAATAAGATTAATTGCTCGTTGTGGTCATTTTACCCGATATCTAGTCTGTCTGAATTGAGGTAGGAACTATGGTAGATAACTTCCTAAAAGCACCAGCCTATATATATATATATATATAATAACCATAACCTTATAGGATTCCTAATTCCTAACCTTACTCTCTCCTGTAGGCAAGCACTGTAACTAAGGCAAGTACTGGAACTCTTGGCTTGTACTCAATGGCTTGCACTGGAAGCTTTCCTTTACTTTAAGGGAGACATAACTTAAATGGTATAGATAGCTCGGGGAATACTAGATAGCGTTGTGGGCTAACTATAGGTGAAAGCTGTTACCGTACCTCTTCTTGACTGATGAAACTTAATAAGAGAAATGATAAGGTGGTCATCTAAACACTCTTTTAAACACTCTTTATTTATCTCGAAGAAAAGATGCCGGTCACTACCGACCTTCAGAATTCACATTCCTAGTTAGTTATAGATTACCTCATTAGGGAGCCTATAAGCTAGTTTACAGGAAATACGCCCATCTAAAGAGGAGAGCTATTCATAGTTCCCTCGAAGAGAAGTTCTCATTTTACTGCTCTTTATTACTTGGATGACTATCGGCAGAAACTATGTGTAACCACTGTTTATTCTCTAGAGAAAGATAGCCCCTTCGGGTTAGATCGCTTCGCTTGCCCTATTCCCCGTTACCCGTAAGGTGTCTCGTAGAGTTTACACAAATACTTTCAATTTGCCCTGGTCCTTTACTACTTGATCCAACAACACAAGGCTTCCCTCACCAGTTCATTCCAACACAGGAACCAAACAACAAGCTATGCTTTGGACTTTCTACCACCACCCCAACAACAGATTTTAGTATTCTTTCATTCTAGAAACCACCCACAGGGAAAACCATCAACACATAATTGATTTTCATCAGGACCATTCAATCACTTACATCACCACTAAGTAGGCTCAGAAGAAAACTACACAAACCATTCATAAGCTAGCTAGACAGGTTAAAACATCAACCATTCGTTATCAAGTCTCAAAACAGAAATAAATATCCTTTTATCACAGTCAATCAACAATAGGACCATCATTCATTCAATCACATCAGAAAGACATTCATACAATCAATTACAAATAACAGATTAGGCTTCTCATAAAATACAATTGACTCATGCAATCACTAGATAATAACAAACAAAATTACAGCCTCATTTCCTAGCAAATTACAAGCAGAATTCACCATCCAAATCACAAAGTGCATCATTAATAAGATCACGTTCACTTTCCCACTTGAAATGTATACGTGATCGATGATAAGTGAAGGGCTTATACGTAAACCTAAGATACACTGTCCTAGCCGATAGACGTGACCGAAGCGAAAGGGGTACACATGTACAAGGTTGCGACAACCCAACTTTCATTCTTTGCTGGCTTTACTCGGCTAACATTCATTCTAATAGCTTGCTTGATCTTTACATTGTCTAGACTTGCTCTCTTTATACGATGCATGTTTAAAGCCACTGCCACTCAGATTGATTCGTTAAGCTTTTCACCCCTTGTACTCCAAGAGCAGAGAGAAGCGGACTTGAGGAAAGGATAGGAATCTAGGAAGACGGTAAGAGAGCAGAACTTACCATAGGAACTGAGGAGTGAAATACTTATAGACAGAGAAGTATTAATGATAAAAGTTGGGATTAGATCCTTAGTATGTATCAATTAGATTGTTTAGATCTCAAGTATATCAAATTATCTTTAGGATATATAAAGTATATTAGTATCCTTTAGTTTATATTATTTTAGCAAATAGAAATATAAAGTAATCAAGTTGAGTCATTTAGAATCTTATAAAATAGAGGGCCAGCTATCCTCACCCGATACCAATTACCAATTGGCCTTATAGCTCCTTTTTCCTTCTATAAACCACCCCTGAATACAAGACCCGGAGAACCACACTTTATAGTCAGCAATGAATAGCTTGATTAACTACCATATTTATGAAGGAGGTTTATTATCTTAGTCTTAGAAGTCTAAATAAGTGCCTACCCCTTTTCGAATGGTAGTACAATACAACTTATCATAGTGCTACAAAAATGTAACCATATGAAGCTGTCTATGGCTAAAAGCTTCCCTCAGTGGCTTTGTATTTACTGGGCACATCTAAGGTTGAGTAAGTGGATCGCACACTTAACACCAGAGCAGCCATTCTCAGTACACTTAAGGATAATTTGTTTTGGCTCAAAATAGAATGAAGCAGCAGGTAGATAAACATCGCTCTAAGCTTTCTTTTGAAGAAAGGGATCATGTGTTTCCTCATCTCCAGCCCTATAAGCAGACTTCTATCAAAGACAAGGGCCACCAGAAGCTAGTGCCAAAGTTATATTTACCCTATAAGATCCTCTGTATATATTATATTTACAGAAGCACTCTGCTTTAACTTCATGTACCATTGCAAGGCTCTCCCGCGCAGAGTGGTATAAAATTATACTGAGCGAACAACATCGCTAGTTCTCTACGCACTCCAGTTTTGGTTTTTTCATAGAAGAACCAGTGTTGCTCAACATCTTGTTCACAATGACTATAAAACAAAGGTAACCTCATGGTAGACTCATTCAGATGACCTTGATCTACCATTTTGGCTTGAAAACTAGTAGAGACCAATAGATATCCTAAAGGGCCTGGTTGAGCAACTAGGCTTGGACTTACCATAGATACGTTGATATGACTAGACAACACAATAGATAGATTCTGGCCACTCCGGTCGTAACACTTAGGCTATTCATATACACTGTCGTAGGAGCACTCTGACTACTAACAACAGACACACTTGTGCTATGCGTGGCAATGGTAATTAGAATTTTACCAGCAACAAAAGGCACATGGGGTGGGACATGGGAAAAACTTACATCATTTTGACTCCAATTTGCCTCCTTCTCAACGACATGGCCTTCTACAGATCCGAAACACCAATGTGACATATTTTCCAACTCATCTTATTTCTGACTCCATGATTCCACAACTTCCACAACAACTTCAGGCCCCGCAGTCTCGACCAGTGTCTTTGTGCCTGCAATCTGAAATGGGATAATTGGGTTTAAAAGACTGCAATAAGTGAATGAATTTCAAGTGCAAGTTGAAGTCCCGGATTCATTTATATTAACCCATTCTGTAATTGCTCCTTCCTTAAGGTCCCCACTTTCACTTCTGAAACTTTCGAACGAACGAAGGAAACTCTCTCTCTCCAAACTGGATCTCTCGGAAGAAAACAACGAACGAAGCCTACCCTCAAGCCTACCCTTTAGACGCCTACCCGCCACCCGCCTAGAACTAATTACTTCCCTCAAATATAAGCCACAGGTATGTGGAAACTTTAGAACGAACAAAGAAAACTCTCTCTCTTCAACCGCTTCATTCCTCGTTGCTTAATTCCGATTGGTTGCTTCATTCCTCAGTCAACGTACCCGCAAAAGGGAGGGATATCTTTGAACAACCATATGTGGAGCTTTGTCTGAAGCTTATAAAAGCACCAATACTACATGGCCATGGCAGAGAGCCCAATTCCAAATGAGATCTATAGGTAGCACACAATAACCCCTATCCTCATCTAATTCCATATAGAAGGAATCCAAGCTGGTGAAAATAAATTGTTTCATGAGTTGACGAACCCCGTAAAACAGCTCCTATCCGTACGGTGCTTCCACTAGCCAGGGTTAGAATCTGACCTTTGGGCAGTGATCCAGCAGTAACCCAAACCTTACTTAGTTCTTCCACCCTTTGGAAGCTAGCGTTTTCCACGCTGTTAAGCTAAGCTGCTAAAGTGAAAGCAGGGCCCTCTATAAAAGGTCGGTCTCGTGCAAAGCGAGGTTCAACCGCGTCCATTTTATCGTGGAAGAACCGATCCTAAGGAGCTGCTACGATCGGACTGATGCCGGCTCCCACCTCCCATCCTTCGCAAAAGTATAGGTAGATGTCTCTCTTATAGTTAATATAGCATCTGCAGTGATCGCTATAGCCTGTCGATTACCCCCGTCTATGAATTGAATATTGATTCATCCCCTTTACTGAATGTAATGAATGGAAGAACCCGGAGCCGGCCCTCTAACCTTAGCTCCGAATGCTCCTAAGAAATACAATACAGAGTGCCCTTGTGTAGCCAGAGAATCGCCCTGGATCTTACTCAGCCTGATCCGACACACCTATCACCAGGGTCTGTCCTATCTATCGATTGCGCTCAGCCGCGCTAATATTTCTTTATTTGCCCAGTGATCCTGCGATTCCATATCTTAGCGAGGTAATAAAAGTGCTCGTTCTTACTTAACTTAAGTCATATTACGTATATCACAGCGGTGACATCATCATGGCTTTCTGGATCAATTGATGCAAGTAACGACATGGTCAATCACTTGAGCGTGCCAACCAGTCTGACTGTGCTTGTAAGCTCGAAAGGTCTGTTCATTAAGTCGGGCTGTTACTTTCTAGGCACACCGCAGCGATAGAGAGCACCAAGCACTACCGACTAACGGACAGAAAGGACAAGAATTCATGTATATAAAATGCATTGCCATCTATACCCTATACATCTATACCCCCGAAAGCACGGGCGGGAGATACTTCACAATCATTGATGCTGCTGCTCTTATGCGGAATAAGTTTTTGGACCGGGCCCCGAAAAGCCGTGAAATAGTTGTGGGTCGGGGGCGGTGCTGCTTTTGAAAACGAAATTCTAATATCAACGGGAGAACAACCTGCTAGTAACCAACTATGGCAGTTGGATTCCTGATTTCACACTGACTTCTCAATTCTCCATTTTGTCCTTTACAGCATATGCCGCTATTCTGTTTTCTATACGTAATATGACATATGCCTAGTTGAACTACGCGAATGTAAGGGAAGGTCTAACCGGGTTTGAGCTAAACGGATCAAAGCTACGGGATGGAAGGTATTGCTCCTCCCCCTCCTCGTTGTTGATCGATCGGGAGCTTGACTCGTTGTTTACGGGTGAAAGCACTGAACGTTGATCGATAGGGTGAAAGAAACTATCAGAACGGGTGGGACGAGAGGAACAAGCTAGGGACGAGGGAACAAAGATCGAGCAGTTCGAAAGCCGCTCCAGTCTCATGCTCAGCTCCCTTCGGCCATGCTGTTATCGATGTAAGATGCTCGCTTCAAATAGATTCTATTGGCGCCACCCGCTTGGGTTCCAGGAAAGCCCTAGAGATCACCGCTGAGCGTATACTGATTGGTAAGAACGGGCTTGGTAAGAAAGGCACTCCTAAGTCCCAGCATGAACTAGTAAGTCCGTCCCGGGTCGTGAGTTGAATAGTCTTCCACTGCTCGGCTCTCGGTGGGTGGCTAAGGAGATTATATGCCTTTTCGGTATGGTATTTTGAACACATGAATGAACGTAGGCGGAATTCAATTCACTCAGGCACGAAGTGACTCGACCGAGAGGGAAGAGGTTCTCCTTTTCCTTTTTTTATTCGGGAAAGTAAAAGCATGAATACCCGAGCCGAACCTTTCACCCTGACATGAGTGGTTCAACCTGAGACGGCTATACCCGGACAAGAATCGATTTGGCCATCCATCCTGACTCATAAACCCTTATTTCCCACTCTTATTTCCCCTCGGTTCACCCTCCCGAATATAGATTTATTGCGGAATACTTTGAGATTAGATGCTTCGGTGTTGGAGCGTTCGGACACCTGATAGCTCGGAGTTAAACATTCGGTTCGTTTGCGACACAAACCAATATAGGGCTTAGACTGCTTCCCTACCCGAACCTAGGGCGGCACAGAGATCATCAATTGATCGATTAGCTGGCCCCGGCTTGGAATTGGTAGTAGGCTTTTGAACCTGAGAAGGGATCAGAATCGGTTTTCAGTCAGACCCATTCGTGTTTCAAGGAATTCGCCGTATCCATTACTCGTCATCATAGTGCCGAAGGGTTCAGTTAGCTCGGTTGCCCTGATCGCCCTGATAGATTGCATTCAAAACGGGCTCAATCCCCACCTAGTCCTACCTATACTGATCACGAAGGCGGTTCCGGGGTCCTGAGTAGGGCGAGAGTGCGCATCCATCTTTTGTCCTCTGATACCGTGCTGGGCGTGTAAAGACTGAGCAAGCAGAGCTAGAAGGGTATGTTATTTACGTCCTACCACCCCTTAGAGCAAATGGACGGGGAGCAACTTTTTTGGATCGACCACATTCTAGTATTTTTGGAAATGACAAGAGGAATCTCACTCAACGCTAGTACTTATTGAGACATACAGGGAGGTTGGGTGGTGATGATGTACTCCAGGAATTCATTGTTGTGATTCAATTGCGGGCAGGGTAGGGTTAGATGTGAAGTGCACGTGTTTTAACCTATCATCCAACACGCCCACCTCGTCACACACTTGTAACTGGTAAACATGTTTTGGGCAAATAAGTGAATGCACTTCACTCACCTGTTTAATTGTAAATAAACAACCTGAATATTCCCCTTCGCAGTGGCCTTACTTACTGTTACTGAGCGGTGGGGTATATTCTCCCATTGTAAACTGGGTGTATAAACCACTATGGGTAATTGATACCCCTTGGAATGATGTATGAGAAAATGTTAACGCAACTAGAAAAAAGCTCCAGTTAACGTCTAACTGATAAACAGGTAGGATCGCCGCCACTACCACCACAAAGTCAGCAAGCGGTCAAGCGGCAAGCAGCCCACTTTGAATACAACACCTCTGGTCCCTTCAACCGGCCAGCCACAAAAGTATCCCTCTCTCTCTCGGTCCACCTCTGCATACAACACCTATCTCTGGCGACAGATCCCGTCCAGCGGTTATAACTAGGTAAGCAACACATTCTATTTTTGCTTCTATGGGTGCACCTAACCCTAACATACTACGTTTTTGTTGGCTGTTTGTCTGCCAGAACTGCCCAGGAAAAAAAGAGCTCATCTAACAAGGACTCCTAATCGGTGACCACCTCACTTGCACACTCGGTATGGGGTCTTATTTTTAACGTATATAACAAGCATTTGTTTCACCTAAATAACCCGGGCATGTTGTTTTATCTAAATCTGGCATTTCCACTTGACATGGAGTACTGAAGTGACATCTAGTGAATCAGCACCTACCCCCTGGTAGGCCTACCTGCATAGAACCCTTCCTGGCTCTACTATCAGCATCCTTTAATCAAATAATCACCAGGGAATCCTAGGTAACCGAACAGAAAGGTTCTAGTTTCTTAAATAGAGAATCCATTTAATAGGTCTGATGAGAATTTATGTTTTCCCCCTAAAAAATAGTGATTTTCTTTTATTAGCCGAGAACGTGTAATGAGACTGTTTTCTATCACTGTTAGACAATCCAAGTATCCCAGTCCAGCCCAGTTCAGCGCAGCGCAGCCCGCTCGAGTAGCCCAGTTGATTAGCTGAGCCGAGTCGATTAGCGGATTCGAGTGATGCATAGGGACTTTCCTTGTATGAGTATTATTTGAGCTACTAAGTTGAGCTTATCAAAAGGGAATAATCATTGCTCAACTCGTCAGGCCCGGCCCATGGTTGATCGAAAGGCTGTTGACCGAGGACCTCTACCTACCTATGGATAAGTAAGCGGGTAGGTGGTTATATTCACTTGCGTAATATAACGTTCAGGTACGGATCAAGTGGATGGATAGGGCCTTGAGGATTCCCCTCGACCAATAGATAAGAGATAGGAAGCGTCAAGATGGGTTTCTGCCTAGCGAACTGCAATGGTTTGAGAGACCCTTTCAGTCTTTGAAGTTGAGGGAAAATCGGGTTCGAGGGAGAGCTAAAGAAGGCATGTGCTTATCATCATGCACAACAGATAGGGTGAAAACCTAGCCCTGCAAAGGAGCGTTATAGTTATTCCATTTTTCAAATTAGATAATAGAATATACTACGAACAGGTTATTTATTGCTCAAGACTACATATACTACATATATTACTATTAATAACTGCTCGATTACTTTGTCTTATATCTCTACTAAGGGAGGATATCTATAGGGATAAGAAGAAAAAGCCAACCCAGGGAAGTCCAGGTCAGTCTTTAAATGAGTATTATTTTATCTCCTTGGCCAATAAAGCCTGGCTAGGAAAGGACTTTCACAATAGAAAAGCTCAACCCTTCTTTTCGTGCTGGTAGGCCAGATCAGGACCTAGTCTTACTCTCTGTGCTTTCATGCATGCTTGTCAGTCTGACTTTGCTTTTTTGATGGCTTTATTCAGGCCTTTCCCTCCCATAGCGAAAGAATGGTAATAGTAATGACGGAAGAAAGGGCAGGAATAATGAGAATAACGAGGGGTAGAGACTCGTCAGGGTCAAGACCCGAAGAATACGGCCAATTCCTCTTTCTTCATGGTTGTAAGCCATCATCATTCATCCATCTATCTTATGCCAATAGTTGATCACGTAGCCCAGTTATAAGTAGACAGTCATAGCTTATAGCCACCGATCATAGTCAATCCGTCATTGCCACAATAAGAAGGTCCCACGTTACCAGCAAATGAAATAAAAGAGAGAGTTACTCCATGTTCTCCACAGACGATGAGAGATAAGGTCTCCGTGTTTCCAATTGCCTATCGTTGCCAGGAGTCATTGATTACAGTGGTCAACGATAGCCAGGAAGGTGGATGATGCTTGCCCGGATAGTGATTGATTGCCCACATCTACCGGGAGAGAATGTGATGCGGCACTCCAAGTTATAAATTTTATATAATTGCACTCCAGCGGACTAGTGAAGCCAGGGTTGGACGAGGCGGCGGTGGCTGGGCTTGGATCCTCTTTGATTGCTAAGAGCTAGGTTTTTTACTGGACTATTCAACTAGGCAGGCTAATTGGTTAGGCTAATAAGCTTATATACCAGGCTGGATACATCCATCCTATAGGAAGGGTGCCCATAATAAGCCGAGGGAGGTAGCCGTCCGTGTTCATCCAAGTGATTTAGAGCTTGATTTAGTGCTACCAAGTTAAGCGCAGACACAAAGTTTGCTAAAAACAAATTACAGAAAACTTATTATATAATGCACTATTCTTTTTAGATAAATAGATTCTTTAGAGAGTCCAACTCTTTATTATAATCAGGGCAATAAAATGTCTTTTTTATTACTTAAGATTGGCTTTTCAGGCGCGAAGCCGCTTGTACTTCTGAGGGCAATAAACTTTTTATATATGAATCGGCGGAACCACACCCCTCCTCGACCTTTGAACCCTCGACCTAGAGCCTAGAACTATAAAAAGCCTATATATAAATATGATTGGAGAGATTCCAATGGAGATATTTAGTTATCAATTGCATACCTGGTGTGGCTCTATTGGCTGACCCGGCTAGCAATGACCCCCCTTCTGGTGGGCACTTAATTAGAATCCATCCCGCCTGCCTAGGACTCATGCTGGATGTAACGCCCGATGGATCTCCCACGTACTCATGCTTATATGATTCACTTATATATTCCTTCCTATAAGCGGGCCCACTTTATCGGCGGACTTATAATGATATTTCATATTTTTGATTTACTAGGGGAACTTCTTTCTCCTTCCTCTCGGCTATGGAAGTGGGAAAGGGTGCAAAAAAATACCCCAGATAGAGAGAAACTCCCAGATATGGGGGTGAGGGGTGAGGTACGAACCACTCGATCGGACGCTAGGAGATCGAGATACGAACCCGCTCCCCCAAAGTGGTAGGGGGTGGGGAGCTTCTCCTTATCCTCTGGCGTTAACATTGCTTAATCAATATGGCAATGTCTCAAGGTCTTTTCTGTTGTAGAACTTGGGAAAAGAATCAATCTCGTTCATTGGATCGATGGGCGAACTCCCTAGATAAGGTATATCCTCTCCTGCGATGGATTACTTTTTATCTCTAGGGTATGCTGTTATTGTATTGCTAACATAGTTTTCACTTCACATATTAATTGTATTCCTAGCCCCACGTGCTCGGCAAAATATCTATAGCCACATACACACGGGTTCTTGCATCACGGGTTGGACTAGCCCCCCTGGCAGCAAGCTTCTTCGAAGGATTGAACTGGCTCTCCCAGCCCATGCTAATATAGCCAGAAAGCCATAAAGTTCTTACTTAATCAGAAGGGAGCAAGAGAGAGGGTAGTAGGATAGCAAGAGATAGAAAGCAATATTTGGCAAGAAGTTTCGATCAGCAGATAGGTTCAGGAAGGGTCGCTGTGGAAGGAAGGGGTCCTTCTCTATCGCATATGGTTCTAAATAGAGGACTTCTCTATCATACGGTGGATCAATAGGGGACTTCTCTCGTTGTCTGATGATAACATGGGGGTGAGGTACGAACCCGCTCCACTGACCAAATAAGGGGGAGGGGCCTTATTTTAAAATAAAGGTTTTGATTCACTTGATGCTGGTAGGAAGGAAAGAAGGAGATAGTGGATTTACATGGAGGGATCGGGAGCTTAAGGATTTGGATAAGGAGCCAACCAATTTACTTATTGCCTCAGGTTACGCGCAGGCACACACAATGGGTGCACCGGATATTTTAAAAACACTCTCTCTCATTCTTTTGTTCACGCAAATTGCCTTTTTCCCTTTCGTTTACTGCCTAAATATTTTTTCCCCGAGAAAGGGCCTTATCGTGCCGATCATAGTCGATAGTTACCACGGGCTAAGATCTCTTGACCTCCTCTCTTCACCTTAGCATTTTAGCTTTTTCTCTCTTCACCGGGGCTTGCTCTCTTTTAATTGCCCGGGCCAAAGAAAGCCCGGATACATCCCCATTGCTACAGCGACCCTTACTGCTTCTATGAATACATATCCCTTATTTTGCGCTAAGAGCCTTACCTTTCTTACTCCATTGGACTTAGTTCTTACTCTTCTCTGACTTGCCCGGGCTTCGCCCGGATACATCCCCATTGCAACATATCTTCTCTACCGCTTTAATTGAAAGAATAACTTAGAAGCAGGCACTCTCTTTCAAAGAATGGAGACTCTAGTTCCTCTTTGTTTTTTCTAGCTGTATCTGCTGGTAGTGCAGTTGGATTCCTGCTGCCCTGTCTCTTATCAGTGAAAGGACGTAGAGATGGCAAAGTTCAACGTAGATAGCGGGTACGGATTAGTGATAGTTTGTGTGGACATAGAGTAAGAACTGTTTACGTTACCATGAGGAACTACTGTTCTCGTAAACATAGGGATAGAAGGAACCTGGGGGTGGGTGATACCTCAAACCTCAAAATGGGGACTACATCATATGCGCATATCCAGATTACCAATTTGATTGGAAAACTAAAGTGGACATAGGAGCTAGTATTGGATATGGCTGGCAAGTAGCCAAGACTAATATAATAAAGTGTAGGAACTAAAGCTCACTTTCTTACTGCTCTATGCGGATTATAGTTCCCCTGGCCTGGCCCTATTCCTGGATTATTCGCATTGATTATTCCCCTTGCTGATTTATCCCAAGGGACTATGTCAAGGGACTATCAGCGATTTCAACTGGCTGGCGTGAGAGTTCCATGGAGTAAGGTCTTAGAGATAAGACTGCCTTAATTAAGTCCCAGTGTAAGTGGGCCTGGTTGGGTGCAAGGGCATACCTATCTCAGATAGAAACCTCCATACTAGTAAATAAATACTTAGTATTTAGTCTATGCCCTTTAGTATGCTCTAAGATTGGCATATATTCAGATATTCAGATTACTAAAAGAGCCTATTTTATAAAATCCATTTACGTGTCCTGATGAGTAGTAGTTTCTGATTCATCGAACCACTCGAAATTAGGTTGTTACAAAGGTCCGGAGGTATTGCACTTCATAGTGCAAGGAAAACTGCCAAAAGAGCGAAGGGGGTGAGGGGGTGAAGATACAAAACCAAAGCCCGACCCCCGGAGGGCGAGATATGAACCCGATCGAGAGGTTTTGACAATCTGTGCCACCTGAACCAACACATATGGATTCTACCTCAACCTCTTGCCTGGTGGGAGATTCTATTTCAAATGTAACCCACTGGGGGATTACTCTACCTTCTTCTGTCAATAGAGCTATGGCAGCTGCTGCGACTCACACTCCCTGTGTCCTGCCTCTCCACACATATGGGAGTTGCCAGTAAGAAAAGAAACTTGACCTACTCCCTACCCCAATGATAGGGATAGATCATCGTCCCCCCAAAAGAGGATATTTTAATTGGATTAGAGTCTTATTACCCTCCCCTCTCCCCATAGAGAATAATGGTTGCTATTAGAGATTTTGATTGGCCCCCTTCCAAGCTCTAGCTGGCTATGCCTTTATATATGATGCTTCAACGGCTGAAACTACTGCTTTAGGCTCTGCTACTTACAGTATTCAAAAGGCCCGATTGAGGGACCCAATTGTTATGTGTGGCGGTAGTTGCATTTTGGGATAGAAAGAATCTCTTTTAGTACTACGCTTCATGCCCCACCAATCTTATCTATCAAGCCACCATTCTCCGGTAGGCTACTCAATGTGTGTGGGCCCGGGCTCCGCTCCTGCCATTGCAAGCCAGCCATTCATTCCCCATTGTCAGCCAGCCCAGCCATTGCCAGCTGCATTTCCCCTCACACATTGAATCGCATTTCTAAAGATTGGTAGGTCGAAATCCATAATCAATCTTGTTCGGCTCCTTCTCGTAGTGATGTGAGATGCTGAGTATATGAGGAATATTAAGGTGTAGCGCAGGTTAGCGCATTGCCCGCCCGCCGTTAACCAACCAACGGCGGCCCGCCTTCCTTGTATTTGGTTGGACCAGCCATTCAACACCAAGCCGCCCCTATCCAGTCTTTTTGGCTTTATCCAGTCTTTTTCTAGACAGGGCGCACCGCTATCCATTTTTGGCTGACCCAACTCGCTTGGTCCACCGCTCCCCGCCGGTTTCTCCTTCCCCAATTCCGGTCCTCCTCATTACGAGCGCATGAATGACCATACAGGTATTTATTCCTATTCCTATCCCTATATAGTGAGAGCTGTACCACTAAGAAGAGGTGTGCCATCGGTTCACTCTTCGCTCCGAGTTTCGAACCGGAGAACAGAGAAAAGAAGCTTTTTTTATCTCTCTTGAGTGCCTTGAGTGAACTTCGTGAACGAAAGAAAGTCGTGCTTCAATGTTCACTCGGAGGTGCAGTGGTTCTTTCAGGACCCAAGTTATGCTTGTAAAAAGTCTTCGTTATCCCCGTTATCCCTATGAGTAATCGGAGTAATCAGACGTCAAGTTATCGCTTCAATCAAATAGGGTTTGTTAATGGGTTGGAGTCCTGAAAGGGGCGAACTGCGGCTGCCCACTTGTCCAACCCCCTTTCATTTCGTATCTGATGGTGACCGGATCCATTCAGGGCGGGCCGGCAATGAGCGTAGATCCACCGATTGCTCCATCAGTTCTGGAAGTTTCTGCATAAGCTTCAGTGTCAGCAAAGCGGACATCTATGGTAGTCAAGCAGTCTGCGGTGTAAGCAAAGCGAGCGGGCAAGCCACTTGTAGAATCTGAAGACGGGTCTTCGCCCCTATAATAGAATATCAGGCAAAATGCCTGTTCCAGATGCCATATCTGGGGTCCCGCGACTATAGATGCCACGGCAGATGCTACTATCACGGCGGAGTAAACTGGATGGACCCCGCAAGCTGCGCCAGGGTGATCAAATTGTGGGGAATCTCTCGTTTATTCCGAAGATTCGGAAGTAGAACAAGTGCTTTCCCAGGGAGGGATAAATTGACCTTTCGATGACCTTTCTATGACACGTGTGGGGTGGGGATCGAGTTAGGGCGAAACAGGAAGAGCAGCAGGCCGAGCACCCTGCAATGAATCCAGTCCACTGGTTCTGAATGGGACTTGAAGGCTATAACCTACTATCAGGCCGATAGAGCACGGAAGAGAGCTGCTTGGCGTGCGGGCGAGTTCTATTATATGCTCCTTCTATTATATTATGGGCGAAAGCGTGGCAATATCCAGCAGTATCACGAGAACAACCCGGAGTGGGAACAACAGCAGCAGCATTAGAAGCATTATCCAGGTCGAACTTCTGCAACAGGCGCTGCAATGGGGAAATATGTCTTCTAGGGAACGGAAACGGGAACAGCGGCGGTAGCATAATATCCGGCGGATTAGGCATATCTCTTCTCGGCATCAGCAATATTATATCTTTTAGCAATGGGAGGGAACACCAGCGGTTTCTCAGGAGCAGGACCATTCATTAGTGGTATCAGTCAGCTCCATTGGCATCACTATATCTTCGAGCATTGTAAAGAAACACCATAGCATACCAGGAGACCCATATGCACACACAGGAGACCTAACCGCTCTATCTCCTTTTGCTCTACCCACACTATAAGTGCTTGTTGGAATAACCCGACGAGATACCCGACTACTAACCTCTATGGCCACCGGAATTGGATAGAACCGGATGGAATGGATCAGCAGCCCCTCTTCGCATAGGCGGGTATGCAATCGTAGGTAGCTTTCAATGGCACATACCAAACAGGAGAGAGACCTTCTTCGTAAACCTAAAACATGCATGGAGACCTGACCTGCCTACTATAATAAAATCTAATAAGGCAGCAGCCAGAAAAAAGTACGTTGTTTAGACCTACCTACCTATTCACCACTGACTAACTAACCTAACTAACCTCGGCTCAGCGCTCAGTAAGTTCGCTTGTTCGGGCCTTGAAAGTAAGGAGAAATAACCTTACTTCAACAACTTCGTTGGAACCTAACGAATCTCAATGATGCCGGGTGGGGAATCTTGGTTTTAGTTGTCTGGGATATGAAGTTGGAGATGGATTATTTACATCTCCGGTGCCTTTACGGTTGGTTCTAAGCTACTCCCGCCATGAAATGACTATTATATAGTTAGGAAATGAATAACACCATCCAAACATATATAGTTAGGAAATGTGGTCCGGCTGGCTCGTGTGACCTGTTGAGAGTTTCACCTGTAACAACCTGGCGGCGAGCCGGGTTAAAAAGAGTTATTATTATTAGATAATAGAATAGTTCAGTTTGATTCGTAAGTGCGAGAATAGCCCTCTGCCTCAGCAGCCAGAGATGGAGGTGAAAAAGCAGTTGAAAGTGAATACGCGGGAAAGAAAGGAACTGCAATATGTGCGAAAAAGACTGGAGCAACAGCGTCAGCGGGAAAGAGTGGGAAGGAACGGGCACTAGCCGTTAGGTTAGGAATTTCGAACCCGGGTAAACCTCAGGGAATAGTCGAGTCGCTGGGAATAAGGAGTAATCTATTCGATCGAAACACCCATGTCCACTTGGTTGTATACTTGGCTCACGGAACTATCGGTTACTTCATCCCATTTCGCCATTTGGAAAGGCGTACAATTCCTCAAAGGCACGTACCGGGGAATAGTCCTCAGGACAAATGAGTGGCATTACCGGGAATAGGGGGACAACGGCCTGGGAATATAAACTCCTCGACCATAATAGACGCAGCAGGCAGGAACGGTTCATTCCATCGTCCCCATCTATATCCTAGGCATACTTTTCCGACTACTTCGGGTATAGTGTTAGTAGAGAATGGAATAGTAAGGAAAAAGTAGCAGTATGCGCGGAAAAGGGCATTTATCTATCTTTAGTTGGTATTCTTATACAATTATAGAATAATAGATCTATATTGATATGTGCGAAGCACCAATAGATATCAGCTGCAAAAAGGAAGAAACGGAGAGCAGAGATGGAGACGAACCGACCAGGGAGCAAGTATCCCGCAGTGGAGTCCCTAGTCCCAATCCCGGCTTTTTCTCAAGTTGATCGAGTCTCACTAGCGAAGCAAGCGGAGGCACTAGTCACAGGAGAGAAGCTAGCATCCTTTCCTTTTCGAGGAGAGACCATTTAAGAGCCAACATAAGTCTCGGGGGCAAAGGCACCAAAGATATGGGAAGTAGTAGAGGTGACAGATCGAGTTGAAGCAGCTAGCATCCCTGCGAGACATATGCGCGTGCTTCTCTCAGTGTCGTTCCATCATTGCCTGATATTCCTACTGTTCCTAAATGTGCATTAGCGCGTGTTCCTACTTGCTATGTTCCAAGAAGCTTTGTCCCACTGACCCAAGCGAGCCCGTACCAGGAAAGCGTATCCGGTGAAGCCCGTCCCCCCACCCAACAAGATCAACAGTTGAGGCACGGAGTGGGAAGATTCCCATCTGAAATAGGCACCCAGGTTGTTGGGTTGGTTGGCGTAATTACATATATAATTAATGCCACTTATTTCCTCTCCCGTTGGTCGAGAGTTCGCTGCCTCACCCTCTCCTTACAGTCGAGCGTGCTTTCGCATCCTCTCCCGTTGGTCGAGCTTGCTTGCGCATCCTCGGCGAAGGTGCCGTAAGGCCGCTTGCCTGTTAAGGGAAGGAAAAAGCGTAATGAGGGCAGAAATGCATAATTACATATATAATTAAAAATCGCATAATTACATATATAATTCATCCCGGAATGATCTCAGGCTTGGATCATGGAAATCGGAATGACATATAATAATATTTCGTGCATTTCTCTCTCTTCATCGAGAATCTACTAATATAAACTCCTAATCAAGCTCCGAGTAAACACTAATCTATTCCGGTCCGTCTAATCATAACGAATCGTAGGGAAGCCGAATCATAGCAAATCACCATAGCAAACATCATAGTTCATCTCCATTTCATAGCCAATACCATGCATGGTTAATATCATGGTTCATATTCATATTGAGGGACAAGTGACGTCAACCCCGACCGATAGGGAGGTCCCCGAACGTAGTGAGTTCGCCCGGCCCCAGAGGGGAATCATAGCATGAAAATAAACTCCTCATTTCATAGCCTACTACTTATTCCAGCAGTCAAACTACTAAACTAATCTGCAGTCAATCAACTACTAATCTTTCATGTAACAATCAATGCGAGGAACCTATCTAGAAACCAATATATCTCTCCATGCGCGACCTGCTGATTTCGGTGCCACATGCTTACTCCCACGAATGTCATACCATAGATAACACTAGGTGGTGCAGGCAGTGAGTGAGTGAGATAACACTAGGTAGTGGAGGCACCGGTCATTTGATTGAGCATGTAGCCCGGTTCATATTGGTATAAGTGACAGCGAGGTGGAGACAGCCAGAAGACGTGGAGAGGTGGTCAAATCCTGGGGGTCATCTCCCCCCGGGTGCAGGCACCAGTGGTAATGGTAATTGAAACCACCGGTCATTTCATAAGGTCATAGCATAAGGATCATCTTGCTAGTGACAGTTATAATGATTAGGTGAACGTTTATAATTAATTCATACCCTCTATGCTTGGGAAGCAGGTCAACGGAAGTCCATGCGAAGCCCAAAAAGCGTAGAATGGACCTAACTAAGACCGGCAACACACCATCCTAAAGTATGTATGTAACTTCCAACTATTGATTGGTCTCCGTGCTCTGATTGGTCTTGTATGAGCTCTGATCGGTATTGTAGTTAGCAAGCTCCTCTCTCTAGTTGAGTTTGGTCCCCATTCGATTTCGTGCGGCGGTCTCCATTCGATTTCGGGGGAGGATGGTTCAAGCAATGGGTGAAGCGGGCCTGGTTTGACTCTAGTGGGCTTTGTCTAGTCCTAGGGCCAACTTGTGAACTGGGTTAAAAGGTGGGTGCAACACGGTGTGGGATTTACGGCGGGGTACCTAATTCTAGGATCGAGCTTGTGTTTTGATGGTCTCAAATGGAATACAAAGTCTATGTTCATTCCCTTACATCCAGGATATCAATTTGTAGAATGCACCGAACACCAAATGATGGTCTTCAATGAGGAGTGAAGATATCCTATGCTGTTTGGGTACGTGGGACTGATTCTACTGTGGAGAAGTCCCGCTGCTAACAAAGAGAATCTAAGTGCTATCACATGAAGTCTCTGTCCCATCATGATGGTGCTCGTTCTGAACTCATTGTTCTCAAACAACACCTACTACATTTTCATAAACAATACCTATAATTCCTTCTTCTCATGAGACCATACTGACTTCTAGGTGAAGACCTAAAGGCATAGGCTGAGGCTACGGACACAGAGACAAAGGCAGCATCCTCACTAGCACCATCATTTTGCATCAATTTGCATCAAAAAGCCAGCACATTAAGCTAATGGTGGTAGCATAGCTTGTTCCAGCACAGGTAGGTTAGGTAAAGAGCGCCCTCAGGCAATTAGAGTAGGTAACCACCGCCTCTTATTAGGTAGGTACCTGCAAAGGCAAAAGTAAAGGGTTCCAATCCTGGTTGAACAAAAAGATGCCAATCCTTGAGAACAAGAAGACGGGAACACCTGACTAAGAGGGGGAAGGGACAGAGGGTGAGCCTCATTCCCAGAATTTGATGTGAACTAGCTCATGAGAACGCTTGGTTCTGGGTTTTCACCGATTCATTCCAAGGAGCGGAACTCACCTATTTAATAATCTTCTGTGCGAGTTGCACTCTAAAAGACAAGGGATTGCCTTTGCTCAATCAAGGCAGAGGCTTATTCGGATTCATCTTTGAGCATTTACCAGAAGATTCTGTCACAAGAGAAAGTGTGAACGCTGCACCTCTAACGGGAGGAATTGCCCGTGCTAAATCGTCTACTTGAATAGAGTTCTTGAGCTGACCCACGTCGAAAGGGTTCAAGAGGCGCTTGTCACCCCGGTGTCGTGTCACATTTCCAAGTTGACATGATTCACAAACAGAAACCGGATCTGGTTTTCATTGGTTTCCGATCCCCAGTCTGTGAGTCAATCCTCCCCGGACTTCGCCCCATTTCTTGTTGGCCCAGGCGCCCAAGCCAAGGCATTCTTAATTCCCTGGCCTTCGAGTTCATCACTAAGTTGGGGTCCTTCTCCAGGAATGGTTACCTTCCAAACAAAGAAAGACTTTCCGTAATCGTAATAATATAGCCCGAAGCGCGCTGGCTTTGCTCTTCTTCGAGCTGTTGAGGTCATGATTCTTTCGTGATTGTCCCGATTCTTCGATCTTAGATCATATGCTGCAGTCCTTCTTTCAGACCTGCCTTCCATTCAGAAGGAGAAGCATACTCGGATCAGATCGTAGTAAATCGATTCAATGGCCATTGATCTGTGATTGAAGGCCCCTTGCTGGCATCAGACATCCAAAGAGGCATTAGGAATTGTGGTTGCATAACCAGTTCGAACCAATTCTTGCAGTTATGAAGGAAACTTTGCTTATGCTTCCATCTTTCCTGCACACTAACTGTATATATATAATAAGTTGTGCCGAATCTTCAAACCAATAATCTAGGGGAGTGACCGGGAAGCGAGTCAAGTTGAATGAGAGTTTGCATCCTGATCTGTGAAACCTAGTCAAACGATGGTCACATAACCAGGTTAGAGGTCCTCTTAGGCAAATTCCACAACAACAAAGAAAATGCCTCCCTCACTAATCGTACCGGGAGCTATGAAGTAGAAAACAGAGAAAGAAGGGAATGTGCCTCGCTCGGAATGCAATTGAGGGGTTGACTTTGCTCCTGTTTACCCGCAGGACGAGAATCCCCGACTGTTCAGCAAACCTCTCTCGCATTCGTTCTTTTCCAGAAAGATAGGGTAGTGTACCCCCCTCCCACCACTTCACCCGTAGAGCTCTGCTCGATCGCCGAAAGGACGAATCCCGGTTCGGAACACAATAATCCAGTAAAAACGGAATCAGAGGATTATCCTTTTCCTATTGATTTTGAACCAACCTCACCTCGCATAGATCACGCCGACCTACCCACCCCGTGTGTGTGGGTGCCCAGTTCATCTCCCCTTTCTTAAACTTCCCCGCTAAAGAACTTCTTTTACGGATTTTCCTTCTCCAAGCTTCCCGACAGGCCTCGATCTCAGTTCAATCCTTTATTTATTGCGTTGGATCGTCGATCCATGCTGTGAAATGGTGCGCAATGATCAAAAGGTCCGTGCTGAAAATCTAATCCTTTGCACGGATTGACTACTCGTCGGGCCGGTTCCAGCCTTCCTCCTTTCTGATCGTAGGCGGACTAATGGTGAGGAAGTGGTGGATAAGGGGGTGTACCATTAAATGCCAGCTCTAGGGTTTGTTCATATCGGTTCTTTCTTCTGTGAAAGAATCTCTCCTCCGGTCTTCTTTCGCGCAATTGCTAAAGCATTTGGTCTCGCTATGGCTAGCTTGCACGACTAGCTCTCCTCTGAGCTTGAATGTTTTCCTTTCCATGCTTGATAAGTCCATGCTTGATAAGATTTCCATGCTTGAGTTTACCTTATCCATAAAGAAAGTAATGAGACACCTCACCTCGGGCTTCCCATTGGGCTTTACCTTGAATGTTCCAATGTTGACCTTGCTTGAATGTTCCCTGGAGTGAGACACCTCGGGCTTCCCAGCGGTTCATAAGGCAGGTCTTAACTCGCTTCCTCGGGTTGTCCCTTTATAATAAGGCTTTTCCTTAGCACAAGCGCTAAGCGATAATAATACCTTGAGCTTG
>Ga0316216_1000006_pt1 | contig 30607 bp, 21 predicted proteins | sample NRE6metagenome_FD_207800 | JGI IMG/M metagenome (GOLD analysis project Ga0316216, IMG submission 207800) | Spruce roots microbial communities from Maridalen valley, Oslo, Norway - NRE6 | ecosystem: Host-associated > Plants > Roots > Unclassified | place: Norway: Oslo | collected 2017-09-15
CTTTGTCTACCAGAACTACTGGAAATGTTTCGAAAAAGGTAGGCATACGACGTACAAAAAGCTCATTTCCCTCCTTATCTTTGAAGATAGGGTGTCCTAACCAACCAACAGCTATTCCATCTCCATGGAAGAAGTTCGCGAAATCGATATCTCAAAATAGCATAATTACATATATAATTCAGGACCAGCAGCCTCTTACTTATTGGCTTGGTCGGCGAGGGCAGAAATGCATAATTACATATATAATAGCAGCCACTTATTTCCTCGGCTGCTAAAGCGTAATTACATCAATCAAAAATGACCAGCAGCCACTCCTCGGCGATAGCCTATTTTCTTTCCTCAATCCCACCCATTATAGACAAAGAGAGATAGAGATAGAACATGCCGATGCCTTAAATAAAAAACCCATTCTTATCGGAACAGAAGATCTAGTAAATAGAAGGGATGGGTTCTCGGTCCCTTTCGTCTAGTGGTTAGGACATCGTCTTTTCATGTCGAAGACACGGGTTCGATTCCCGTAGGGGATAGGTAGGTACTCATTCCCGGTCTCATTGCTGAGTGACAGGCTGAGAAGCACACGCACCTATATGCATATCCAGATATCATATCGATACATCCATAGATGGGTAGAAGAGATATATTTATATCCATATATGCATATATCTACATATATCCACACCCATATCCATATATCGATATGGATACAGATATAGATCCATACATAGATACGGATATGGATCTCCATCTTACTTACGCGACTTAATACTGGCTGGTCTGGTGGGGGGCTTAAAATGCCTACGGGAAACTATATGGGAATTGGGTACGGGTATGTACAGAGCGTGGAGCCATCCTGCCTGATGGGTGCGCGCTTTCAATACGTTACGCCTTCTCTTCAACGCGTTCTTGGTTGGGATGAAACTGACCCTGCCCACGAGGGGGAGATCCGACTGACCCTACTAAGAAAGAGGAGACTCAGGATGCGGGGCTAACCCTGCGGCAGAGCCACAACACGGGAAAACGAACAACGAGATCATTGATAGGTATAACTGGCTCGTGGCCTGTTGAACGACTACAGCTAGCTGTAGCGAGAACCTGAGATCGCTGATTAAGGGGCGATCTCTTAAGGGGCTGCTATGTACACTTGGGTGGGCCATAAGAGCCCCCATTGTAAAGATGTATGTATGTATGGAAAGGACCTGAGCGCTCATCCTGGCTCGCTCCGGCCGGTACCTATCTATATATATAGGGGGGATAACGAGATGGATCGGATTCCTAAGGGATCATTGACCATGGGACCAGCCGAATCGACGTCCCTGCCTCCCGGAGAACAGCTGTTGTCAACGAAGCGACCTGTACATTCCGTGAGAATGAGAAAGGATTATGGGGGACCTGGTCCTCTGGTCCTGCAGGCAGAAGGAAGGCCGCGAGAGGAAGGAGTGGATGCTAGGAAACATATCCCATTATGTAAGTAAGGGGACAAAGGTTTCCATCCGTGCAAAACCAGCAAATAACGTATATCTTATATAAGAGTATAGTAGTTTCCCCAACCGATAGGGATAACGGGAAAGGAAGAAGGAGGAAGAACCGCGAGGTTCTCCCTTCCCCTACCCCTCGACTAGTATAACCTTGCGGAATCACCCGAACCCAGGCCTTCCTACAGTAACTTAGTGCTGCGCCGCGCTAATTTAGCCCAAGCCGGAGATGAAAAAGATCTCCGAATCCCTTCCTATTCCTTCTTCCACATGTTCAATCTTTTTCCAGCGGTTTTCCCAGAGATCTTTCCCATTAACGCCACTCTAATTCTGCTCATTCATGGAGTTGTATTTAGTACCTCTAAGAAATATGATTATCCACCGTCAGCAAGTAATGTGGGTTGGCTTGGATTACCCAGTGTTGTGCGCCTAGGAGGGCAGCGCGCTTCGGAATGCGAAGGTTTCAAGTCTTGATCGCCCGGAATAGCTCCCTCACCTAATGCATGCGCGGGTTCGGACCGCAGGGAACCGTAGCATGGGGGTACTATCATCGTTTTGCCGCCGCAAGGCTGGCTAATCGCAACAGGGGCGAGGTAGCTCCCCTCAGGATGTTCCGGAAGGCGCATGAGTCCGAACGCTATTATTAATGTGCGACCGACCCGGGGCCGGATTAGTACCTGTGATTAACAGGTTCGGCGTGGGCTGGAAAGAAACGGCGGCAGCGGCGAGTAAACGACCGAACGTGCTGCAACCTAGGGATCACCAGGCTGCTCTTTCGCTCTATAGGGATCGGGGCGAGAAGTGGGGCATAGCACAAATTGGGAGGGAGGAGGGTTTGGTTCGCCCGCCAGCCAGGGTGACTGATCCTGCCGTAGTGTACTCCTATTGCACCGGCAACCGATGCTTGTCGAGCATACGACGATGCGTGAATAGCCCTATTCTTTTCTTTCTTCATCGAATATTGAATCGAGGGAGGAAAGGGCGGTAGATGGTAATGCGATGTCCTACGCCGCGCGTCCCCGCCGAACCCGTGCTGCGCCGCGGAAAGGGCATCGGAAGATGGGCGAATCAGGAGAATGCCATACCAACCAATATGGGTTTCAATACTGGGTAATATCGTATGATACAACTAAATGGAACCAAGCAGCCGAGAAACTAACTGGATAGGACCTTATCGATCGAGCACAGGATAGGCAAGAGATCCTGTGAGTTATGGGGAATATATGCTCCGGGATCTGCCGAACAGCTGACCCCCTGCCCTGACCCGTACAGTGGTTTTGGGTCTCGTGGGCTTCTGCCCTATTCTCCGGGCATACATAATAGCGCATATTAGTATTAGGCTCAATATGCATGCGCAACGAGGCGAGGAAGGAATAGGCAGGCACCACTCTGGATCCAAGTGGATGCTACGCCTGACCCGCTGAGTGAGCGATCTATGGCGATTCTGGACGCACGCACCGGAGCCTCACCTATATGGGATATCCAAAAGGCCTCCACGGGAGAAATAGAAGGTGGTTTTTCCGGAGTTGAGATCTGATTGATTCCTCCATCTGGCTGCTTTCTCTCGTAAAGCCAAAGACGCCCCCCTGAATTGAGGACAAGGTACAACTGTTGGTAATTCCTACCTATAGGTAGGTAGGGGCGAACTCGAAGGCGTCTGGACATGATCGAATAACCTAGATCCGGGCTGGGATAGTGGCATATGCCATATACTCCTGCTGGGGGGCATCGAATGCCCATCAGTTCCGAAAAGGTTCGCTCATGCGCATCCTACCTACCTACGGTTCCGCTAGTTCGCGCAAATCTGAATGAGTCATCACGGACGAGCCACATGCAGGGAAACTCGCATGTGTGGTTCTGGCCGCCTTCGGTATCTAATAACCATGCTTTTGCTCGCCGCTGGCGCACCTCTCCTAACTATCGCCCATTTTTTCCGGAATCATTTTTTGAGGAAAGACGATTCTACATATTTTCGCCAAATCTTTCCATTATTAAGTACGGCTGGTACCATCCTGATGTGTTTCGATTATTTTGAACAAGAGAGGTTTAATGCTTTCGAATCCATCGTATCAATTCTACCTCCTACTCGCAGTACGCTCTTTATGATCCCGGCTCATGATTCAATTGCCATGTATTTAGCTATTGAGCCTCAAAGTTCATGTTTTTACGTGATCGCAGCATCAAAAAGGAACTCTGAATTTCCCACGGAAGCCGGCTCGAAATATTCGATTTTAGGTGCATTTCCCCCTGGAATATCATTGTTCGGGTACGACCGGACAACTACCGATATATGTTATTCCCGTAAACATTACGACTTATATTATGGGTATATGTTATTCCTGTAAACATTACGACTTATATTATATTATGGGTGGATATTGTATCAAATTATCATTTCCATCCGTTATGGCAATATTAGCCAATATACGAATAGGGGGGGGGGACGAATCTATTTGATTCTATATAGATACATATGTATTGGTATATACAGGTACGTCTAGGTATATATGGGTGGGTATATCTACCAAAAGATTTCCCCTCCTCGCCAAACGTCCTTCAGCGATGGCGACGGGCGGCTATGTCTTTATCTATATCCCTCCTACGTGCACAAACAATATGAGGGACTCTATAGAGATTCCCCTTGGTCTAATCCCACGACGGAGAGTATCCCCGGCGTAAAGTTCGGATTGGGGGGAGTAGAGCGAAATGGATCTCCTTGGAGGGGTATTCCGAAGGTGTAACCAGGGCAAGGCAACGGCGGGTGCAAAAAAAAGTGAGTTCCCGATACTGAAACCAGAGGAGCGACCAGTTGGTTCACCAAACCCCAACCCAGCGTCACACGATATCCCTCCTGGTCCGACGAAGGGATCCAGTGCCCTTATCCCGACTCCTCCCGGAATAGCGTTATCGGAGCCGAGCCAGGAATGGCCGAAGTGATGAGTGGACACCCACCACTCTCGGTTAGAGAGGCCCTCTTCAAGACATTCAGGAAAGATGCTCACAGGGGCTAGAGACACTCATAGGGACTTCTACCACGCACGCGCTGGTAAAAACCACCCACCTCGACCGGATCTACCGAACGGATCAGGCCCGGTCACGTAAACCACCAGCTTCACCAACCAAATGGTCTTGGACAGAGACCTGCTGCTTACTGCCCACGGAAACATCCGATCCCCGATTCGAGAAACCTAACTACTTATGCGTTTTCAGCATAATATATTGCTTGCCCTTGCTTGCCGGATGGGGGGGATTCATTCGCCCGTCGGCATCGGCAGCAAGCAAAGAGGTTGCGTGCATCAATCAACAAACAAGAGAAAGGCAAAAGGATTTCTTTACAGGCGGATCGGCAGGATAGGCACGCAGGCAGATAGGATTAATGACAGGATAAATTACAATAATACTGATCACCTATCTATATAGATAGGGCAGTTTATCATCATTTTTGTTTTGTTTTTTAATGCAAATTTTAAGTAATAATAAATTCATTTTAGTACCCCCGACGATTTATGCTTCATATCCCTTCAAAACGAGTTTAATAAAAATGAAAATGGGGAATGATAATATTTTCTAAGATCTGGTCCACCCAAACTTCTTGCCTGCCCCCAACCTGGTGGGTGGTGCTTCAGATGGTAGCGGATCTATTCAATTAAGGTTCCCTTTAGGTGCGGTATTCTAATATATAAGATTCTCCATTTTCTTTTTCCCCCCACGTCCCTTATCGGGAATAAATCTATCTATTGGCTGTTGTTCGCCCGGTGGACCACCCCTCGCGGTAGATGTTGCCTGTTGCCGGTGGGAACGCCTATCCCGGAAGATGTTATCCGTCAAGTCAAGTCAATCAATCAATAAATGCCTTCCTTCCCGTCGACATGTCTGTCTGTCTGTTGGCTCCCATCCATTGGTGCGCCCCTCTCGGAAGACTAATCAGTTATAAATAAAATCCGTAGAACTCAATTGAAATGCTCGTAAGTAACAAGCATGTGTTCTTCCTGTCTCTATTCAAGTAGGCAAGCCGAGTAGCCCAGTTCAGGTAGTAATTCCTGTTCTGTAGGGGGTAAGGGTCAAGGTGGGGAGGGTCGAAGTTGTAATAGTCGTTGGAGTAATCGTTGGAGTAGTCGTTGGAGTAGGAGGTCAAGCGTCGAGTAGTCGTTGGAGTTTCAAGGGTGCGGTCTAGGGTCTAGGTCGAGGGGTGTATCTAGGGCTGTGGTTCCGTCGAGGGTGGAGGTCTTCTCTGTGGGGTAGGTTTTCTAGGGGTTGTATGTAGAGGGGGATGTCAACTCTATTCTATCGGGACGTGAGATTAGACCTCGTATTGGGACGTGAGATAACTATAAGTTGAAGAAAGCTAATTGATTTTCTCTTCTCTGGATGTCAACTATTGGGATGTGAGGAGTTCCATCTCTCTCGGGTCTGGGTATGACTCTGTGGGTGTCCTAATCCCAGTGTCTTTTTTTGCTAAGCGAGGTGGAGAGATCAAGGGTCAAGGTCAAGGGCCATGGTTGGGTCTAGGTCGAGGGTGTAGGGGCCTCTTTCAATTTATCCTCATATTGGGACGTTAGATAAAATAAAGCAAGAAAGCTAATTCCTCAGTATGTCAACTATTGGGACGTGAGCAGATCCCTGTTTCTCGGGTCTGGATATGACTGGCTCTTCTGTCGTCGGGTAGGTGGAGTTGTAGGGCGTGGGTTTCATGGAGTTGTAGGTCTGGCTGCAATGGCAAGTTCTGCTGGTTAGATCTGCTGGTTAGTCTGTGGGAACGCCTCTCTCGGAATCTGGGGCAGTGTTTGTTGGTGGTAACGCCTATTTCGGAAGATGGGGCTACGCTTTTATCGGGAGATGTTCTCGAGTCAATCAAGTCAATCAATCACTGTACGCCCCCCTCTGCCAGCCGATGTGTGTTGTGCCTCCCTCTGCCGATGTTGTCAGTGCCCTTCTCAGTGGATGTATCCAATCAATGCAATCAATCATCAGTCACTTATGCCCCTCTTTGCAGATGGCCCCTCATATTGGGACGTGAGATGAGCTACTTATCGGGACGTGATATTGGGAGTTTGGGACGTAAGATAAGATCAAGTAAGAGAGCTAATTAGTCTGTCTGTGAATGATGGGGACGTTATATTGTGAATGATGGGGACTTGATCTGTGAATGATGGGTGCACTTTTCTCGTAAGATGGTTCAGTTGGAACGCCCCTCTCAGAAGACTCATCAGTCGCCTTTGGCCGCTCCTTACCGGCCAGCTTCATCAGAAGACTCATCAGTTCAGTTGAGAAAATCCAATCCAATCAGTTCGCTCAATCAATGCCTCTCCCGGAAGACCTGTCCTGCATGCACGCCACCCGTCAGTCGTCCAATTGGCCCTCATCTCAGAAGCCCTTCAATTCAGTATCGCTCGCTCAATCAAATCAATCAATGCCAATATCACAAATCGTTATTAGAACGTATATAAAGCAGCTACGTGTAAGCATCACGCACCTAGCTGGTATGGATGGTGTATGGGGAGGTTGTATGCCATCCCAGGTACCATGTTTATTCCCAGGTTCCCAGTTGTGGGTCCGCCTGTAGTTTCTATCCTGTGGTCCCTCCCCGTGCTCTGTGAGTTAGTGATAGATTGGATCGTATTGGGAGTGATATAAATTCAAGTAGAAAGAAAGCTAAGCATTGAGTGCCTCAACACTTGGATCGACTGGATTTACACCTGGCATCGAGTACCAGCATCGACTAAGACTCCTGGATAAAGTACCAGCATCGGAACCTGGCATATACTAGCGGCTATCGACAATGACCTTCTGGCATCAGCTATGTGACTGACGTATGAACCAACCTATTGTGAATTAACGTATGCAAAGCATCTTCATACCTTCCGTGTCTAGCCCAGGTAAGAACATTTCCAAGGTTCTATATCTGTAGTGGTAGAGATGGTCGAGGTTCAAGGGCCGAGGTTGATCAAGGGCTGTGTTTTCCGTAGAGGGGGTATGGCTGTTATGGTCTAGTCCTCCCGGTTAGATCTCTTGTTTAGGTCTCCTGTTTAGGTCTCCTGTTTAGGCCTCATTCGCCCGTCCGTGGGACCACCCCGACTTCCTTACTCCCGGGGTGAAAGTATAATAAAGCAGGCAATCAACTTGTCCTTCTTCGACATCAACTGGGCTTTCAACTTGTATACCACGGGCAAGTTCTCCCGGCAATGACTAGCGACAAGTACTCCCGGCTATCCTCGGCTATGACAACTAGCTATTGGCACTGACCTTAAGGCAAGTCCTGCGGGCTTTGCCCGTCTGTTTACTACCCCTCTTGAAGACTACCCCGGCTTATATAGTCCCGCCGGGTTGCAATATAAAAGCAAGCAATCAATTTGCTTTTTCTTGCCTCCATTGCTAGGCATACTTTCTCGGGTCTTGTGTTGAAGGTTCCTCAGTTATGTGCTATGGGTAACTCCTTTTCTCGTCACTGACTGGTTGGCATCGAGTGCATCAACTCTTGGTATTGACTCTTGGTATCGACAGCATTGAGTAGCATATCGAGTAGCATCATGAGTACCGGCATCGACAAATACTCCTGGATCTACTACCAGCATCACCACCTAGGATCAAATCTTGGGACCGAGTACCAGTATTGAGTACCGGCATCTAGTAGCCGCATCAACGCTTGGATCGCCTCTTGGCTATCGTCGACCTCCTATCCTGGGAATGACACCTCCTGGCAATGAGACTGTATATGTGTGGCTATGGGAGTAAGGCTATGAGAGGTGCTATCAGTGAGGTGCTGTAATAACAACTTGTGTTCCGTTGCCCTGCTCGGGCTCTTTTATTACATATATAATAAACTACTGTGAATTACAAAAATCTCAAAAATGAGAAGCCTTTATAGCCCCGTTCCAAAGCAAGATAAGCTCGCGACCCAAGCTAGGCCACCCGCCAGCCGTCACAAAAAATTGCAAGCAGGAATCTTATGGCGTTCCTCTAATGCTGGGCGCTACATATCCTCTTTTCGCACCTTCCGGCCAGCATCAGCACAAGATTCATTTTTGAATCCGTGGGACTCAATTGATATCTCGTGAGGTAACAACTTTAACACCCTCTCTTCCTCATATATATCTGTTGTCAACTTGGAATGGGTGCACCTAACGCTGGGCACTACATCACCTGCCGGACTGGCACTACCTACCTGACCAGCATGAATGGCTAAACCTAATCCCCTCCCTGAAAGGTCTCTCTCTAGTTCCCTCTCTTTATCGCTGGCTGACTGTCTCTCTATCAACCTGCCCTCCTTGACCTGTATGTCTTTATGTGTATGGAGTATGATCCTCATCCGGTGACTCGTATATAACAAGCTCGCTCTTTGTGTGAAGGCACTGCACATAGCAGCCATTGTTTACAGCACATAGTCTTTACTCACCCCCAGCCCCACCCACGAGCTAGTCACCTCACTCTAGCATGTCTATTCATTCTCTCGTATGGTATGGCGCATGGTGTGTACATCATCTCTTATCTCGGCGGGTATGTAGAAACGATGGGTAACTTCTATCTTGTCTGTTGTAAACTTGGCTCAACCTCGTCTGTTGGCAACTGGGAATGGGTGGAGTTTGGGTAATGGTTTCTAAGTCTCACCTCCCCCTGGCCGCTCCGATACGGCCAACAGCAGCATGTCATTTTTCTATCTGTCGTGCCAACTTACTTGGGTGAACCTAAATCTCACCCGTCTGGTGCCACCCTGGCTGAATGAACTGGCTAAATGAATATGCTCATCTGTTAACACCTTGTCTAAATCTCATTCTTCTGGTGGTCACATGGTCTTTCGGTGAACTGCTCAGGTATAACTGGCTGAAGGTTAACTGTGTCCCTATTGGTTCAAAGTGCGCTGTTGTAAACGGCTTAAGATTCACGGCTAACATGGGGTGCTGCTCTATCCTGTGCCTAGCTTTGCCATCCCCTTAGCCAATATTGTGAAACTAAGTAAAATGCCTTTCTTCTTTACTTGAACTTCACTTGTCATCAATGTGTGACCCTATCTTTCCAACTATGTCTGAAGTGACTATAGTAGCAAATACAATTTGAAGCCTGGGCATTATGGGAGCTGTTCCCAATAGCTGTTACGGGAGCTTGCTGGCTGTTTGGTTGGTGGACTTATACATTTATTTGTTTCGGTTATACCCCCCAATTAATCTATTATAATGCCTTCCCCCCTTCTCCTCCTTCCTTAGAGTAAGGAATCACCTTAAATGCATGAAATTGTCGAGTTGGCTAAAGCAAAATGCAAGTTATCAACCCCGGTGGATGATTCAGCCTTGGACCCTGTAGAAACGAAACTTTTATTTATTTCATAAGCGTTTGGCAAAGGTTTTTCAAATTGACTATAACCACCCCACAAATTCAAAACTACCGGTTCGGGTCAGATTGGTGGCTTCCCCGCCATAGTGTGGGAAAAAAAAGGTCTCCTCTTTATAGAAATGCCATAATTAATAAAGTTGGCTACAGAAAAACTTATGAACCCAAGTTACAAATAATGCCTCTTACCTCCCCCCGTATGAACAAATCTTTGATTCTCAAATGTGTGTTTGGGATCCACCGGAACCGCTTCCCCTTAGAAGCTTGACAGTGGGATATAAGATAAGCGCGCTCAATTTGCCTTTCTTTTACGGGCTACTTACTACTGCCAGAACCTTTAGTGGAGATCCTGGGAACTTCAGCATAGATTGTTGAACTACCAGATTCATTCTATACAGCCATAACTTCATCAACATTGCTGCTGCTGTATGATGGTCAATGAGCGAGGAGCCGTAGGGCGTTTGATAACAACACTTATTTATTACAACATATTCTTACTTCGGTACCACTTATGTAGATTGTCCCGGCTGAGCCCGAAATTCATCAATTAGAACCCACTGCATAGACCTGACCACCCACTTGTTTTAATGCCTGCCACCACCTTCAGACCTATACTTTTTAGCTCTAGACCACTTCGTTCATGAATCGCTTAGTGCTGCTGCTACAGATGTTCTCTTATCAGGACTGTATGGATAAACCCCCCCCCCACCTTACCCCTATTAAATGCCCTCTACTTACTTATGGATGCCCTCTAACCTCTTGCTTCAAGCAGGAATCTTTGTGGGACCAGCACTATATAGCTTTTCGGGACGCGGGCCACCCATGAATAAATCCATTAGAGCTGTCCAGCACACAGAAACACCACTGGATAGATAGATACACGGCAGACCCCTTTTTTTATCCTTATTCCAAAATGTTACAATGAATTAAATGATGAAATGATCCCCGCCCCTGACCCGCCTTTTCAAAGAGAAAGCTAAGAGAATTAGTTAGTATCCCTTTCCTACCTTTACCTCCTAAGACCTTTACTTCCTAAGACCTAAAGAATAGAACCTATATCATTCCTTTCTACTTGTCTAATAAGAAGACTAGACTCATACTACTTGATAGAGGGGTTAATTCCTCAAGGTAAGCTCAAATCTTGAAGTAATCTAAAGAATTAAGTAATAGACAGAATAGCTCAATATACTAGTCTAATAATACTCTTTGTGTGGAAGGGTAGGAAGTTAGGAGTTAGGAGCGCTTAGTAAGAAGCTATATCAAGGGATAATACAGACTCTTTAAGTTTAAAGGGTATACGAGGATCCGGTTTCCTGATGCACCTTGCTCCTTTCCTTATGGTTGCTAAGATAAATTAGAAAGCACAATTCTAAACACTTTACTTTGTATCCCCTTAGGAATCTTTGACTCTTTATTTATGAGTAAGGTTATCTTAGAAAGGGATTAGATAGGTTAGAAGCTATTCTTTAGGAATTAGGAAGTAGGTATCAGGAAAGTTAGCTTTAGGAATGAAACCCTATATCTAGTAGTATTAGTCTTGTATTATGATACCTCTATACAGCATTTAGGAACTAGTAAGTACAAGGAATTTAGGAGCTTAAGGACTTAAGTAGGGATAGACTAGACTACTTATAATTCTATAATATCCTTATATTTACTCCTTTATACTCTCGATTAGGAATAGAGAAAAAGAAATAAAAGGAAGCTACTTATAAGACCTAAGCTTTTCATTAGACCTATAATAGCTTTATACTAGTGCTCAACCAAGCCTCCTACAAGGAAAACAACCAGAACACTAATGCATATTCCATTCCATCACCAAGACATAAAGAATCTATCTACAAGCTTTTGAAAGGCCCATTTATATTAGAGTTCAGCATAGATAAACCAGGAAAACAACCAACACCCCAAAATAGACCTGTTTTTACCGGGTAGGAATGAAAATAATATTCAATCCTACTACCCCGCATTACCAGCATAGAAACCCTCAACCCATATCAGCCCAAAGCGGAAGTCTAAGGATCCTCTCACAGCAACCACGAACATAGACCCTTTGCACCCTTAGCTCCAGACAAAGAACCAAACCCCTTTTGAATCAATTATTATTACTCGCAGATATTAAGGAAGTATCAGGTATTTAATAGCTCTATATCAGTAAGGATACAACAGCAAAAGTATTAGTATAGTATGATTATTAGACTAGTATCAAGTCATTATGTAGGGATTAGGAATATTAATATTAGTAATATTAGTTCTCTTATCTTATCTATACTAGTATCCTTACCTTATTAGTCTCAGTTAACTCCTTACTTATAAAAGGTTCACTCCTTGTAATCTCTTACTCTCTATAGAAAGCTAGGAACAACAACAAGCTAGAACTAATAAATCATTAGGAACACAATTACTCTATAAGTAAAAGCCAATCTATTCATTCCCTCACTAAGACTTTGACTCTATACACTACAGCTAGAAACACCCTAGGACTCACTATATACAGCTATAACTCAATCTATCAATAACCAACACTATTGACCCTTTTATATTAGAGACAAAAACCCCAGATAAACAGCCATGAACACATACCTGCAGTACCATACCCTTAAGACCACCACAAACACAGCTTTTATTACTAGTTCTATCAATCAAAACACCCTCCCTCTCACAAAGACATAACATCATTAGTCTCATTACATCTGGGTGAATCATTACAGAATGCAATCATGCAGGAGTACCATTTATTAATCATAGGTATACAGGAACCTAAGAAACACATTTAGTGGCATCATTGAAGAACAGAAACAACACATTTAAGAACTTCATCCAACATCCTTGCTCATTCTTACATTAGACAAACACAAACTCTTAGCTCTTATAAAGGAACACTAACTCATTGCTCACTAACCAATTCTACAACTTAGATTCTTCATATGGAACCCTGATATGAATAATGAGACCCTGAGATTAGAGACAGGAGACAAGCCTCGGACGGAACCCGGGGAGACCACTTCACTTTGGAACTGAACCACCAATTTCACTTTACTTCGACTTATTAGCTTTGGTGCAACCCCAAAAACCCACCTAACAACCAACCGTCCTACCATTAACAACCAGGGGGAACACCACACCTATGAAATCATGGAAATACCTTTTCTCATTTACCTCCCTTGGATTACCATTATCCATATGAATAGCTCTCTTATGACCTAGAGCTTGTGGGTTATTTTGCTCAAACTTGTGTCATCGTAGGATCCGAGATACCCCTATCATTTGAAGACTTTGACCTACCTCTTATACTTAAAACATTTGAAGATAGCAATTGCATATACATTGAAGGGATAATTTACATTGTGGGGACTAAAGAAACCTTTAATCAAAGAGTTTTGGAATGAGCTGCGCTTTTTTGTGGAACGGTACCACTACTCATCCCAAGGGGGGGTTGTCTGGGCATATATCGCTGCTCCGGACGACCGTCGCGCTATCGGACGGATTTCCCGCCCCCGTTATATTGCTTCTGATCTTTATATTGAATGAAAAACGCGGTCTATTCGGTGGGATACCCCCATCCAGAGATCTCTTTGCATTGGTGTTGGCGGAAAGACCGCAACCATTCGGGCCGATGGAGACGGTCGGGAAAATTTTCGAATTGGTGAAAGAGGGCCGGATGGTATCGAGGAATCGGGGGAATTATTCAGATAGATTTCGCCACACCTATCCCGAGACGAAGCTCGGCCAAACATTTCGGTAAGATTCCCCTAAATCCGAACGGCTGGGTGGCCGTCACCCGAGGGTTTCGATAGATCGAATTTATCAGCATTGAACCTACCTCATCGAGTCTATTATCTACGTATTAACAACCCTATTTAGTCATTTTTAATTAAGAAATTAATTAAAAAAGGTTCATTTTCATAGGCGCAAAAAGGGTGGGAATAGGATTCGGGTAAGCAACTATAGAAATGGAAAGTAGGATCAATGCGTATCATCTTCTATAGCCGGGTCTGGCCCTTCGCTGTGACTGCTGAGGGAAGGGAGTATAGCCCGTGCGTGTAAGTCTGTGAATGCGTCAATGAATGTGGAAGATCGTTCGGAGCAAAAAATGGGTCTGATGGGTAGGGCTCAGTAGGACCTAGACCTTCGTAGACCTAGTAGTTCTTGGGTGTCTAATTCGAGCTCGAACACACGGGTTCATCTATTTCCCTATTTCCGGATGTGCCACCAGACGATTTCTCACACGCCCGCCTCCTATCCTCTCTCTAAATGGAAGCTTGGCCGGGCTATCTCCAGGATAAGGCTATCTCTTATGCGGTGGATCAGCTTGAAAAAAGTATATAACCTGCCCAACCTAGAGTCGATCATTGCAAAGAATGGGAGGAAATAGAAAGCAAAATGTGATTGCTATGCAACAATAGTTGAATACGTTAGCCTTATATTCCACAATAAACGTTTTCGCTTTTCCATCCCAATAGACAGAAATGCCCACTCCGAACCAATCGGATCTCTCTCTCGACCAGGTATGGGTAGGACCTAGTAGGACCGTCTAATTGCGCTTAGAACCGAGAGATAAAGCACTCGGTGTTTTCATCGCAATCAATGATTGTGAAATAGCAATGCCTGCCTGCCCGGTGCTCCACGCCGGGCCTTACCAATTGGCTTAGCGGTCGGTGATAAACTTGACTCCGGTGAACCAATCCGACTAATCGAGGAGGGATGATGGCATGTCAGCCACTAATATGTCCTGGTTCTATAATTGGAATGTCCTTCCCCCCCATCCAATTTAGTCTATACGCCGTTTCCCCTACTTCACTTGGTATCATTGATATTACTACTTCCTAATACCTTAATATCCTGTGAAGCATAATTGAGATAACTACTTATTAATATATTAATATCTTGTGATGAGAGAACCAAGTTCAGAGCAGAACGTTCTTCGTGAGCGTTTGGTATTCGTTCAGAGGATAATTTATAGACTTATTGTATTGCAGAGCGTGCAGAGCTATATAGTCTGCACCGGCGAACCAACCCTATTTCTGGGAGAGGGTGAAATCCTGCTATTTGGTGGCTTCTTTTACTCGGTAAAAAGATATGTTTCCTGGGAGTAGCCGGCATAAAGGAAAGGATCGATTAGTCCGAAATGAAATGAATGGGGGAATAGCTTATAACCTTCGCATTCACTAGGATGAACTACCTTTCCCTGTTCTTAGTGGCATTCTATTCGATTCTACATCTATCGCTATTAGAGACATCATAGTTTCTCCTTTATCCATCCCAAACGGGTAGGCTCTCGACCGGGGAGGAGGGAAGTTTCACATGCCTCAACTGAGAAAGGAAGGTTCACTGTTCACTCAGTTCAGAGTTGCAGCTATGTAGTAAAGCCCTCGCCTACGCGGATAAGGATTGTTGCTAGCTATCTCTCTCTTCCGTCCCCCGCCAACTATCAACTATTGCCAATTTCAAAAAGAAATCCTGTAGGAGTTAGGTTACTTTGCCAAAGAAGAAACGGAAGAAATCCTGCTTTCCGACAGCCTAGTCATTCAGAATAGGAACATCCACAATAGATCCAGTGTGCTGTATTGCGCCCTTATAAATTTGAAGTTTTCAATCAATTAAAGGTCGCGATTGGACAGAAATGCTCTCCCAGAGTGAGATGGTTGGCTCGGTCAGAATGCTTTTACAGCCCATCCTGGCTGGCAAAGATAGCTAGCGTTCAGCTCTTCTCGATTGGGTTGGAGTAAAGAATACTGACTAGTCAAAGAAAGATGGCTGGCCCGGCCCTTCTATCCCAAACCCACCCTGGCCCAACCAAACAGTGAGTGGTCGGTGAGGAGAAAATGCTCTGTATTAGAAAGAATCCCCATGTTTCCCGACTCGGGGTGGAAGGAAGAAATATGGTATAGTTATCTCATCTATGGCAACATTCCTCTTTTAGTGGATCTGGTCAATTCCGATCCATAAGACTACTTGTTCCCGAAGGAGATGTAGAAATCCGAACTATAGGTAACCATAGGTTGGGAACTGGATTCATTCACCCGAATCTTTCTTTCTCACCCAGTTCATCCGCCCGACCGAATAGTAACACGAATTGTAATTAGCCGCCGACAGGGGACAGTTTTGTTGTTCCTTCGTTATTCCGAGACAAATTCACATGGTTAAGCTGAAATAAGGTAGCGAAGTTCTAAGGTGGATGGTAGGTGGATGGTAATGGGTGGAAATGGAACAACTCGGCCAGCATCTTTTTTCCCTCCTGGTAGAAATGAAACATGTTTTATACCCACTCAGAAAAGGAACTATCTAAAGGAACTACCTAGATCAGTAAGACCTAGTAGATAGAGCTTTGAGGCACCCCGTCAACCAGCGCAAGACTCGGTCGGGCGATCCAGCAAGCTACAATACGCAGTCGGCGCATGAAACACAGGGAGGGTGGGATATAGATAAAGCGACGGTATCGGCGAATACAAGACGGGTTGGTGAGCTATAGCCCAATCTGTTATTCATGATTTCGGGTCCGGGGAAAGACGTTCGCAGCGCAGAGAAAAGTGATCGGGAATCAAATTGAAGTCCAATGCCTACAATGGATTCTTCATTTCATGAACGCGAATCTGCTGGAAGATCCCGGTGAACAAGTGTAGATTGATCTCAACCCAATGAAGATTGAAGTCCTGGTACCAGAGATAGATTTCGCCCCGGGAATGACTATAATCCGAATAATCCGATCGATGTGAACGAATCATTGTTTCGCAGCTACGCCTAAATCACTGTTTCGTAGCTGCGCCTAAGATAGATTTATTATAGTTCCCGTGGCCGGGCCAACCAAGCTTGTAAGTAGTGCTCGTTCCCCCATGCAGAAATAAAGAGAAAGCGGGTTGGACTTTAATCATTTAATTCAGTCACTTCGTTCGGATCATCCTTATCCTTGTAAATCACTGAGATTAGTCAATAATAGTTTTCGTCCTCATATGGCCTAGGAGTATAGCTTGCGGAATGCGGAATATAGTCATGGTCCTTCAGTGGTAAGAGGACCTAGTGGTCCCTTCTATGGTCCCAATAGTCCCTACATCTCGGATTAAAAAATTATCCTACATATGGATTATCGATCGACCAGCGGGTAACTACTTTTCTGGGGCTGCCTTCTCCATCTCGATCAGTTCTTAGGGGTTGGAAATGGGCCACTTCGGGCCTTCGGAAGTTGAATGTGTTAGCCCCCACAACCCCCCCTTTCAAGCTGACATAGCTAAATATATCTCTGCTTACCCTTCATCGCATCCCTCCCGGGGCTTGTTTAAACCCACCACCGGAGCGAAAGACTTGACTTGCGAGATAATGATCGCTTAAATAAATCCTCTCGGGGTTGTCCTCTATTTTAGTAAACCAATCGAATGAATCAGTCCCACCTACGCAAATTGAAGTGTGTTTTGGAAGAAGCATCCTCGCTTTCGAAAATAACCGGGGAGACCGGAAACCCCCACCAATTTATCACAGCTAGGAATCTTCCAAAACTAGGAAACTTGCTTGAACCAATCAATCGGGGCTAGTTATTGAGAGATAGATACGTTTCTGGGGCCCGAACACAAAAGGTAATGGTCAAGCCGAACCGATTCATTCAATTGCGGATCATAAATCTTTGTCTAGCTATTGATTGCTACAAATTTTGACGCAATACGTGCTTCGTAATGAATGCCCGCGAAAGGAGGTGGGTGGGAGTATCTCAATTGGCTAGTGCCGGTAAGCGTAGCAGTGTTGATAAGCCGGGGATTGGTTCCCGTAGACTCTTTATTCGCTTCTGAGGTCACATTTTTCTCATAAAAATGAAATGAAAATGGATCTGAAGGTTTGTGTTCGAAGAGTTGCTTGTCCCCTGCATCCATCTCTGCATCGACACATGGCTCTACCATTGGAACCTCGTAGAAGCCCCAAGAATCTTTCGGAAATTCGTATCGTCGTATATTTTTTAATAAAAACAACAAGTTGAGTTTGGAGGAAAAGCCTAAACTCGAGCAGAGACTGACCTTGTGGGGAACAGAGGAATGTTTGGATAGAAGACCAAAGCTTGTGGTTACCAATGGGGCTATCGATGCTTGTTCACCCAAGGCATATATACCCACCCAGACTATTCTAATACCTAATGTATGCTGGCAAACTGAACCAATAGTGATGGGCCGGGTGAGGCGGGGTCCCACATATAACTATGTCCGCATTAGCGGTCAATGAAGGTCTACATGCGCCCGAATGAGTTCTATTTATATCTACCCAGCTGCAGAACTCTTTTCTCTCCGGGTGGGACCACGCTGCTCCTCGCTTTGTCCGGAACAGCTTTTTTTCTCAGTTAGGCCCTTCTTTATCAGCTCACTCTCAACGAAGCACCTCTATTTGGTTCGGGGAACGAGGCCTAGCCATACTATTTCTAGTTCGGTTATCGTACAGATGTAGTACACCCGGTTCGATGTGCCTGCCTTTACTTAGGGCTTTCAGTTTTAGCCGCACTCGCTCTATAATTAGGTTGTGAAATAGCTAGATGTTAGGTCCAGGGATAGCTATATTTTCTATAGTGACTGTACTCTATTGACAAATAGGGGTGCCGTGGTAGAAAGAAGAGCCCGCTTGTGGGAGAAAGAAACAGCGAGCATGCTATGAAGCCCGGGAGCGAGCTAAAGAAGTGGGTGGGAACTTATTCCACGAAAGGAGGAGCAGAGATGATCACGGGGGAGTTCCAGATAGACCATTATGGGTGGGATTTCTGTCAATCCTTCCCTCTCTTGGGTACGGAAAGAGTCAACCTTGGGTTAGGTATGGGCCTTGTATTAGTAGCAACCCTAATTCATTGGTATACCTTTTCGTAACAAAGTTAGCTAGCTCTCTCTCCTATCACTATAGGATCTATCAACAAAGTGGTCATTTCAGATCGTAGAAGTTGTCATTCCCTTTTTTCGAATTGAAAAAATTTATGTACTTTCAACAGTGCCCAGTGAGTACAGACTAGCTCACTCTTATAAAGTATAAAGCCCCGCTTGGACAAATCTTTCTCAACAGCAAGTTCTCCAGGACCTTTCTACCAGAACCCTTCCAAGCAGCCCCGCAGGGACCCTACGGACCAGAATCCTTCCCAGTCTAATGCCTTCCTTAGGTGACTAAGTTTTAAAAATAAGGAGAGAAATAACTAAACTAAGGTCAGTCTCTCTTACTTCGTTACAGTAAAGCAAAGGTGTTCTCCTTATCTACGATATATCAGGTCATATCAGGACCCTTATTCGTCATTTTACCCTTCGTTAAGTAAAAGGCATTGGGTTTTCGTTCGTTAACGTCACTCGATTTGATTTCAGATTTATTAATGGGGCCCTTTCAATGGAGGGAGATTGAGACCTACCTATTCGTTAGCTAAGGGTTTATAAGGAGATGGAGGACGGGCCAAGGCCAAGGCTCCTATAAGTACTGCGTAGCAAGCAGGGTTAGTTGAGAGGGATCATATCAAAGTCTGGAGTTGTGTGGGGCTGGCTTCTCTCTCTAGTTACCGAAAGAAAGAGAAGTTGCTCGGGGAGGAGGGAGTGAAAGAAAGGGAAAATAAGGGGCATCCTTACTTCGGGTTAGAAGGGTTTATAAGGACCACTTATTGCTTGCCTGGGGCTGGGTTGACCAGGCTTATTGCTTGCCTGGGGCTGGGTTGACCTTTACTTGAAGGACCCTCTTTCTCTTCTTTTTATCTGGCCGCCGCTCTACCTTTCCCTTCTAAAGAAGGGCAGGATACTACTTTATTCTCGCCTATCTTATTCCCTTTGTGGTCATGATCTTTCGTATGGCCGGTATCCCTGATATGAGTTTATAACCTCCCCTTCCCTCCTTGGTTTGATTGGAGGCAGGGGTTTGCCTAATGATAATTGCTCCTATGACGCTCAGAAAATTATGCAGGTACTTCACATGATAAATCTTCACATTAATCGCGTCGCACCCCGTAACTGTACATGGGGCAAAGAGTGGAGTATGTTTTCTTTTATGACTTACTCCCGCTTGGTGATCACCTGCTCCGCTTTGAAAGGCTGCAGTGGCTTTCTTTATAGATGAAAGAAACCGATCGATCGTTTTTTGATACCGACCGATTTGGGTGGGGAAGGTTTTTGGAACAGAATAGGGAGGAATCCTTGTTATAATAGAGACGGCATTACACATAGATAAAAAGAAGGACTTCCTTATAAAGTAAACGATATCAAAAATGTTCGAGCAAGGAGCATAGTAATTGAGGATCCCCCGTGCAATGGATTCATAGTGGGAGATGATTGCCTCAGGGTGGTTTCTCCAATTGTGCTTGGTGTCTGGAGAGAGGAGCTTTTTTTCCTAAAGCTTCTTTATGACTCGTTTCATGGGCACCTGGACCTTGATGGTGGAAGCAGGAGATCAAACCAAATTCATACCTAATAAAGTTCCACTCTCTTGTATGATCTTCGCACGGACTTGCATATCCCCTAAATTCTGCTGTAGAAACGCCTTGATCTGGTTAATGATCTCCCAAGCTGCTTCGTCGTTATTTCCTGTGATGCCTATGGTCTGGTCATCTGCAACCCTGCCATAATAGATGTTCCGCACGCAAAAAGAAAAAGGATGAAGGACTACATTCATCAGAATAGGAGACAGTACAGCGCCCTGGGGAATCCCTATAGCCTGATTTCTTAAGTCTATATCATCGGTTGTTGTTATTCGATTAGTTAGAAACTTGCGGATTAGATCTAAGAAAGATTCATCTTCGATGCGTTCCTGTAGGAGATCGATCACTACCTGATGTGGAATTTGGTCAAAGCACCGGCTCGCCATGAATTTTTTGCTTAACACCTGTCCATTTCTGGAGTTTATGAAAGAAAGAAAGAAATTAAAAGGTAGCAGAGCCAAAGTAAGCAATTCCATAGGTGGTTAACGAAGGTGGCTTATTTGTGATAGATTCTCGAGATTGTTTATACCGGGTGGTGATCTGATTCTGATAATGCATGCTAGTTATTGTGATTAGTATTGCCAAGGATTACCAAGGATCGAGATGATGGCAAGGGAAAGGAACTGGGCCCGTCTCTGTTTAGACACGTCATTGAGTATTAATCGATCAATAGCTTGGGATTCACCACAATTCAATGAAAAACACGATTTCCGTATGTAATTTCTGATGCAGTGCTGATAGTCTTGCATCAATGGGGATCTTGTTCATTTCACCCCTCCTAGTGATAGAAGCATAAGTAGAGCTGAGAGCCCAAGTGATAGCTGTGTAGTCAGGAGTACAAGGTGGTGATTTCTCCACGAAATATCGTCTATTATAAGCTCGTCACGTGCCAGAGATGCAAGCACGAGTTACTACGGCAGCTGTTTTCTGTATGTAGGACCTTGATAGGACAAGTATAGGTGAATTATATTGATTTCCAAAACATCGAATTGTGTTCTCATGAGTTCCAGTAGAATACCTCTGAAATAAGTACGATACCAGTCCATAATGCAGAAGAATTAAGATGGTCAATGGCTCTGCTACCTTTGTTTAAATAAATGAGGTTGAAGCACACGTTGAAGCACACGTTGAAGCAATTAAACTAGGACCGGTGAAGGTAGAGGCAAAACCCGCCCCCGGTTAAGTTAATCTATTGGCATGGGTAGCAGGAGATTCGGGTACAGAGTCATCATGGGCAGAGATAGCTAAGGCGGAGGAGCAAGCATAATATATTAAGGCAGGAGCCTAAGTATCGGAGACAAAGGCATAGGAAGCACCTGTTATAGATCGAGATTGAGCAGTTCCATTTCCAACTGATGATCTGGCAGGCATGCGCTTTTGACTATATCTATATATGTGCTGAGTTATTTAAAAATATAGGTACATATTGATCATTTGCTCGAGTTTCTTAGCTTGGTGGAATAACCTGTATAATAAGCTATTTAAGGGCCACTACCTTACCCCGGATCCCTCCCTGTTACGACAAAGCCTAATGTTTTTATAATAAGATTCTGGGCACGTGGTTATGCTCTTAGAGGTTAAGTTCCGGTATTTGGGTCTGTTCCTAGCACGAGCTCACAAAAGTAAGAATGACGAAAGCCCCGTGAGTAAGGTGGGTCACCATCTCATTCTAGCTACCCTTACTTACTGCCCTGCCTATGCCTTCACTGTGGGTGGATCAACAAGAAAAAATGCTTAAAGGTAGACTACGACGGGTGCTGGTAGTGGTTCATCATCTTGGTCAACGATCTTCTCTATATATACGTCACTAGCTAAGCCCGGTTCTGGGTAAACTACTATATAAGCTGCTACTCCTTTTTATGCTGGTACTGGATCAAGGTCAACTACTAGCTCTGTGACTGGCTTTGCTCCTTCCTGTACAAAATATCGGAAAAAGCTATCGATCTGCTGGAACGACTGCAGCATCTGGTTATGCTATTGGATTTGGATCTGCTACTGCTGCATCTTTCACTGCTCGTGCAACTCGTGCTACTTAAAAAGAATCACCTTTTGCTGGTGATGCTATTGAAATTGGTGCTTCTTCCACCTTTGCCTGTGCTTTTGCGGGATCTACTGGCATTGGCTATCAAACTGGCTTTCGATCTGGCTTGGATGATGGAACAATCAGTTTTCGAATTGGAATGGGTCTACCCACGGGTTCTGTTGCTGGCTCGGTCCACGAGCTTGTATATTCATGTAATAGGTCATAGGTGTACACACGTGTTAATGCTCACCCCTGCAACTGATGGTGCTTTTGCTTCCTATGGCGCTGGATTCCCCGAGTCAAATAAACCCAGGGTAACTCGGTCAAATGAGGCAACTGGTGCATTCATTGGCCCTGGCACGGGGTATGGAGACTTTGGATCTCTGTATGAATATGTAACCAAGCGAATAGATGCTGGCTAAGATGCTGACTCTCATGCTGCTTGCTGATGCCATCCAAGACTGATTAATCAATCAAAGAAACTGCTCCAACTCCCTTTGCTACTGGTGTCTCCTGTTGGTAACTGCTCTTCAGTGTTTCCCATAACATACTACCACTTAGGTGGGCGGAGACAGAACGGAGTAACCAGCAGAGTAAGACCTATGCTAGTCAGATAAAGAACATGCTACCACTTATTGGAATGGAGGCATATGCGTCGGAGTGAGCATCGAAGTAAAACCAATAAATCGAAGTCCAAGAACATGCAGAGGCACCGCCAGTCGATGAACCAGTTCATATGATTATATCCCGGCATACGGACCTATTAAGCTACGGTCATTCTCCGGGTGGAGGAGCAGAGCGCTTAGTTTACCTTGTTAATCCAGCAGCAGATGATCTATGAAAAAAGCTTGCATCTTTTATAACATGATTCACTTTGATTACTTTGATGTGCCAGTTCCAGCTTTCCTGCCATCACTTCGACCAGCATTTCCGCTAGCAGCATATCATGTTCCAGATTCGTCAGTTGTGGATTCATAGCGAGTAGATTCACCAGCATATAAGGCGTATAAGGCAGCAGGAGTCAAGGCATAGGCCGTTAGAATAGGGGTTGGTTACCGTGGGAGAGATACTAAAATGGGCTCCTACTATATCCAAACGATGATAAGGTGAACGATGGCTAGAAGGCAGTTAGCTAGTGTCCAGACCTAGGTGGCTTGTCCTTTTGGTCCAATGTTGCTGGGGCAAGGTTTCGTGTATGCCAGAGATCAATATGTGGAAAAAGAAGGGGCGTGAAGCTTAGCATAGGTAGGGGAAAAGATTAGTGCGGCTCGGGGCCTTTATATAGGTTCAGATGGTTTGAACCTGATTAAGATTGCGCTCCCATCCCAACCCAAGACAAAGCTCCAGTACTCTAGGCAATAATAGCTATAAATCCACCCATGCTATACATCGATATATGTCTCTCTAGCTAGAGAGTCGGGCGGAAAGCTCCAGTACTCTAGGCAAGACAATACCTGCTAACATCGGGTGAGTGACTCCAGCTCTCCAGACGCTTCATGGTATAAAACAAAAAGTTATAGTAGTGAAGGTGTGGCCAGAAACAGAAACTTAGAGTGGTTTAGGGTTACCGGGGGTGAGATGGCCTAAGCCGGTAAGCTTGTTAGATATTTATCAAACCCAAATGAAGGTTTTGTCTTTTCGTCATTCTTTATAGGTTAGGCATATATCGATACATAGATATCGGGATGAAGGGAATTTCAATCTTTTCCCTAATGGGCTAATGGGAGGTCAGGGCAAGGGCTCACTCGAACTCATTCCGCCTTATATATTGGTGATTCCGGCCGGTCAATAGGCTCTCGAACGGGAAAAGATGCTTGCACCGGCCAAATTGATTATGAAAATGGTTCAAATACAACCGCGGCTTCTAGAAGGTAAGCAACTTGCTCAACTAGCTAATTCACTGGGTGCTTTCACTCGGCCAACTAACTAGATCTTATCAAAGTGAATATGCGCAATCTACATCTGCCTCTGCCTGTGCTGCTGGTCCTAGCTTCTGCTGCTATCTTTTCCACCTTAGATGCTACCCCTTGCCTTTGTCCCTGCTTTTGCAATGGTCTATTATGATGCTGGGTCACCTGGGCAGTCAATTGGGTATGGGCCTAAATAAAACTTGACTGCGGGGTCTCGAACTGCGCTTGGAACTGTGACTCCGATTGCTTCAACTTCACCTGCATCTACCTCCGCTCCCGTCGGTGCTCCTTCAACCAACTATGCTACTTCCTTCTACCAAATGCGGAGATGTTGGGCCAATGTCAGATATTGACGAATGGAACTGCTCTATGAAGGGATAATATATCTATATATATCTATATAGATTCATATAGATATAGAGACATTTACATATATACCCGTAGATATACCTTGCAGGTGGTATATTTGAGAGTACGAACCCGGCCTAAGGATGGGAACTAAAGGAAGATAGCTCCCTGCCGGTAAGAGCCAAGCTAGGGACAAGAGAATGAACTGCCCGAAGCCAAGATTGAGGGAAATTATGAATAGCCAAGCGTTGTTACTCCGGTTCCCGCCGCATCCCTGTTCCCACCACTTCCCTGTTCCCACCGCAATCAATCTCCTCCTTCCTTCCGTTACTGATGGGAACAAGAGCATTAGGAAGGCAAAGGATGGGAACATCAATGTTCCTCGCCTCTTAGAAGAAGTTACTGCCGGTGGTGGATCTGGCTTCGAATATCCATCATCTATTATATACGTCTTAAAAACTGATAGTACCGGTCGAGCCCACCTATGTGCATTCTTGATTTACCCACCTGGATACGGCTTAGTGGGGGCATGTGATCCGATATATCCTTTATGGTACGGTGGATCGGGTGGGGAAAGGAGAAGGAAGCAGGAGAGCTTAAGGCAGAAGAGAGTTCAATCGACCCAGATGGCTGCCACCATGACTCTTATAAGCTGCTTTCGACTTCACTTCCCATTGCAATGAATCGATTGAAAGGAGAGAGACTTCAACCAAAAATACCTAAAGTAGTGCGAGGGAGGAGCGGAATAAGCTGGAATGCTCTTGTCCCCTCGACCTTAAGTTTAAGTTAGTTGTTTGGCTTGGCCATAGACTTGAGAAGCTTGCCGGGGGTCATGAGGGTAGTGCGAGGGAGGAGCGGAATAAGGCGGTAGGATGAAGCAGCAGCAGCATTGAACCCAGCCCAGAATGTTCCGGAGAAGGCGGTACGAACTCACAGCTGAGAGAAGAGCTTCCGAGCTGAAATGCTTTGCTGGCACAGTCGAGAAAGGAAATATGATTTTGCATTTTGTTATATACGTATATAGGGTCGAGTGATTCATCTTGTGGTTGTTCGAGCGAGCTTACCAGGGCCATTGATTCACTCTTCGCCTCTGTCAACGGATACGACTTAACGACCCTCTTCCGGTCTTGGAGCTTTCTTCCTTTCTAAACGACTTGAATTGCTCTCCCCACCCTTCGGAAACATCAACTCCAGCTCTCGGAGCAGCATGACCAAATGCACAATATCCAGATCCACTCTTAAGTGCCGGGACAGATGGCCTCAATTTCAATGCTGCAGAGGGGTAGATAGCTATTAGAGTGAGCAGGGAACGCGAATGCATAACCGAAGGGGATCAACAGAACTCGAAAGGTGTTCAATAATGGTTTCCGAAGCGAGGTTCCATATACGGAGCGAGCAAGCTATTCATTGGCACAATGAACATCAAAAGAGGAGCCAAGCCAACTCACTATCAATATTCGCCATTGGGGATACTCGCTTCAGATAAATAGGCCTGGTACCAAACCCAGAATGAACAGGTATCGTTGAGGGCTTGTCTTAGAGTCGAACCAATTGATCGAGTGCACCCATAATCACCAGCAGAGGAGCGAGCATCCACGCTAGTTGCATCATATCGAGATACCATATACAGATCAGTGCTGACCTTCCTTGATGGACAGGGTGTTCATTCATTATATAGGGGTCCCCCGTTGACTGCCTGCGTTCACCTTCCGTGGCGAGATGCTCATCCTTAGCTGAATAGGTTATGAGTTACTGAGTGGTATTGAAGCGCACTCTATCTATCTAGATGTATGATTCATCTTATTGGGGTAGACTAGATAATCTAAGTGTAACTCACATCGAGGTAGCGAGATGGGGGACGATGGCGGGAAAGACTCGGAGGAAAGTATCAGCTTGCTGGCTTTGAGTTAGTGTAGGCATCGTTCGTTACGGGCAGGCTGCTGGTTTCATTCTCCCCTAGGGATGGATGGTTAACCCATAATGCTAGAGTGGCTAGAACAACCCGACGATATGATGCTTCGCTCAACAAGAAACCGAACCTTCTCTTACCGCGGAACCACAAGAGGCAGGCTCCCAATGAAGCTTTCGGAGTTTCCTTACGCAAGCGCCTATAGAGGGTTGTTGTTCGCGGAGCTTTGAATCTCCTTTCCCTCATAAGGAACCTTCTATACCTTGGCGGAGCTTTGAATCTCCTTTCCCTCATCAAGCGACTACCCTATTCATGATGTAAGGCTCCGATTCTCATTGAAAACTACTGCAACATATATAATATATGCATTCATTCTTTATATATGTAATTACGGCATGAATTATAGTAGTCCAGATTTCATAGAATATATGCATTTCTTCTTATTTCATTTCCGACCAAGCCACGGTCCGAGCATCCGACAAGGAGGTTTATTTCCTGCCAACAAGTTCTTTCTTTCCTGCTTCCGAACAAGGGGTTAAAAAGAACTCTGAGCGAAGGCTGGCAGGCACTCCGGGAAGGTGAGGTACCAGGATAACGGGGGTGTTAACGCAGTTACAAAATGTGTTCTCGCCCCGAAGGCCCCATTCATACAGCCCCGGCTGGCCATCCAAAAGCCTAACCAGAGCTGTTCTACAATAGTTAGACTCCTCTGCTGCATCGGAATAACTGAAATCGCATATGCCATCTATGACAGTGACCTCACGGTCGTTGTCCGCACTCGACAAATTGTTCAATCGTGGGGGCAAGAAACACACGTTAAGCATTTCGGCGAGTAGTCTAGGAGGAAGGGGTCAATCTTTTTGTTTCTTCGGGCTCCTTAGCACCTAAATACATGGTAAGCGAGGTAAAGTCCAAGGAGTTGTTGGGTCCTAGGGATAGGGCCTCCGGAAACCTTAGGAAAGTAGATCCGAAGGAAATCAGCGCCGACAACTACGGATGTTACAAGGGAATTGACTGCAGAGGTACAGAGTGAAAGGATCCGGACAAGGGAGTCAAAGTAGACGCCAGGGGAAGCTCTTTCGAGGAAAAAAACGTTAATGAGAATAATCATACCTAGGAGTTATGTTCCGTCATTAGCATTTGTTCCTAGAATCACTCATTATATGTGTTCCTGTTTGGGTTTTTCCTACAAGTAAACATTCATCTTTATCAGATTGATGGAGGGTTTAGCTTATTTGACTGGCTTCATTGTATAAGTGTTGTGGGAAAGGTGCTTGGTTGGTCTAATTGCTTGGTCATTCTAGGCTGTGTTGAAATGGTTGGTTCTCTCAGTTGAGGTAGGTTGATGCAGCAAGGTGTATGCCGCTAGCTCGGTGTTTATAGCAAGGTGTAAGGAAGGTCTCAGCAGCTAGGTGTGCATGGATGGATCAGGTTAGGTTGATGAAGCAAGTTGAAGAGAGCATGGTTAGAAGGGAAGGGTTTAATGAGAAGCATGCAAAGGTTTCGATATGAACATGGTCCGCTTAATGATAGACTATTGAGCGCCTCTTTAGTTCCCTTCTGTTCGGGCGGGAGGGCCTCCCTTTACCCAGCTCCGGTTGCTATCCTCATGCCCCTATTCTCTTGGGTGTACCATTATAGTGGCTACGCCGGGTAGGCGGCTGTAATGTTAAGAGATAGGTCTGTCCGGCCGGCTGAGACAAGGTATGTGGCAGCTATGGTCCAGCTCGCCCTCTCTATCTGGTCTATATCTCGGTTCATACATTAGGTAGGCTTGGGTCATTTCGTATATTACAAATCGTACCGGGCCCCGCTGGAGAGGGAAAGAATGATATCACACTAAGGAAAGGGGGTGCTGCAGCCGCTCTGATACCGCTATTAAACACCATGCAATGTGTAATATACGTAATATTACATATACAAATAAGAATCGATCATTTTCGGCTATATGATTCTATTTCTTCCTTATCTATCTGATAGGCAATAATCCATAGGCTACTAGCGATTAAGAATATATCGACTGGAACCAAATAAAGGTATCGAACGAACGACCCAAAGACACGGCATCTTTCCATTATATATATTTTGACGCTGAGCCCACCTATTCTGTTACTGGTTTTCAAGGAACTCCTGCTAGCTCCGGCTCTTTAACTGGCTTTCGAACCGTCTATACAACTTCTTCTGCTTCAATTAGTACTGCTGGAACGGCTGGGTTCATCGACTGGATCAACGACTGGATCAGATGCTGCTGACTCAGATGCTACTGGTGGATCTGGATCCGGGTAAAGGGAAGCTAGGACAGGAAGGAATGCTATTGGTGGACTGGATCCGGGTAAAGGGAAGCCTGGTTCATATGCTTCTTTGACTGGTTCATCTGTATATGGAGCTTCAACTTATATGGGTACTACTGATGCTTCATATAAAGCACAATCACCAGAATAGACTTTATAACCATTTGTTGCTGATGTTGCTTATGATGCTTGCTTTGTTGCTGGATCAACTACTACTGGCTTTCGATCTCGATCTGCAGTATAAGATTATTCGGCGGATTCTGTCGATTATGCAGTGGATGGAGCAGTTGTTGATCTATCTTCAGCACCAGCAAGCCAGCTAGCCACTACTACAGCTGATCGATATCGTGCTTCTTACCTTCGTGATCGAGAGTTCGGCAGGCTCACCCTATTGAACCGGTCCCTGGTGGAGTATACCGTGCCAGTGGACCGAGTGGAAGTAGTCGAACTTGAATCAGTTTACCCGGAATAAGGAGCAGCAGAACCGGCACTATTGATTGCTCTCATTCCCAAATATGGAGAAATGGCCTTCCCCGTATTGGCAACGATCTGGGGCTTGTTTCTTCCACGTCCCTATCTTATTTGAAGCTTATGTCGAATGGAAGGTAGGGTGCAAGGGTAACTATTCATGCGTTCCCAGGCTAAAGGTTCAAGGAAAGGCTCAAGGGAGATATAGCGCTAAGCCTACCAATTCTAGAAGGGAAGAACCGCAAAGAGCTCCAAGGGGTAGGGGTCAAAGCGTATGTCCTGGCTACTTATCTTTATGTGTTTTTGTGTCCTAACAAGCGATAGAAAGTAAAAAAATAAGGTAGTTCTAGGGAGACCTATGGCTGGATCGAATCCCCAGATGATCGCCACTGATGCTCGTATAGAATGACTATAGAAATTGATCGTATCCGTTCCATAGGGATAGGGAGGGTTGCGATTGCAGGTTGGGAAGGCGATACGATAGAGGGAGGAAGACCAACAGAAGGGGGGAAGGACAAGTAAAGGCAAGAGAGCACCGACACTTTCGAGGAGACTGCATCCACCGGCAATGTGGTATTTGTGGTGTGGCCGGCAAGTCGGTTCCTTCTATAATGTGTTTTCCCCTACCCTAACCGCGTGATGGCTGACAGGTCTGGATTCGGTGTGTTCTCAACTTGTGAGTATGTTCATGGGCTAGCCCGGGTGTGGTCGGTACGTATTGTTCCGGTCTTTCCCCAATCACACTAGCCTAGACTTCATATAGCAAAAAAAAGGCCCGCTTCTCCTCACTTGCGCCTACTCATTTATGAATTGACTTGTTGGATTGATGGATGAAAAAAGGCACTCACACCTAAGCCCCACGCCAACATCACACCAACACCGCACCAACACCATACTTACGACCTAGATACTTACGACCTAGATCTTTTTCTTAGACTTAGGAAAGGCAGGTGCCAGTACGCCATCTTTATAAAGGCCAGTTATGCATCTTGGGAAAGACAGGTGCATTACGCATCTTGGTATTTCCTTCCCCACGAACGCTAGTGAGTGAATAGAGTGAGTGATGTATGTTACTTTTCTATGCCAGGATTTCTTTATTAGTCGAGTGGAGAATATAGCAAACAGAAGGATTCGAGGGTCTGGGCAGTACGGGGTAAGTACGGGGAAGGTTCAGTACGAGGGAAGAAGGCCGAAAAAAGGAGGATTCGACTTAGGAAAGGCAGGTGCCAGTCGGAGTGGTGGCCAGCAGGCCTGGATTCGGTATTTTCTATTGAGTGTGGGACGCAGTACGGGGTAAGTACGGGGCAGGAGGTCTTTATTCGGTGTGTTCGCTTAGTGAGTGTGTTCATGGCTAACCCGGGTGTGGTCTTACAGTAAGTCTGGTTCCGGGGTGTGAAGCCCACTACACGAGAGAGAGGAAGGATAGAGTGGGTTACTAGGTGAATCTCGCAGTCAAGGC
>Ga0316216_1000007_pt1 | contig 30242 bp, 19 predicted proteins | sample NRE6metagenome_FD_207800 | JGI IMG/M metagenome (GOLD analysis project Ga0316216, IMG submission 207800) | Spruce roots microbial communities from Maridalen valley, Oslo, Norway - NRE6 | ecosystem: Host-associated > Plants > Roots > Unclassified | place: Norway: Oslo | collected 2017-09-15
TCAGCTATCTACCCCGGCATCTATTTCCCTTCTTGGTTCATAGAGCTTCTAAGTAGTAGTAGGATTTGCTACAACTGTGATACTTTGCTTGATAATCCTCCTTAATAAAACTTATTTTACTAGAGAAGAAAGCCCTACGGAGAGCATCCCTGGCCTAACCCTCTTTACACTACAGGAAATATTGATAATTCAATAAATAAGCCCTAGATCGAAGTCGTACCTAAGCCCTAGATCGAGGTCCTACCCAAGGGGGAGGAGATACAGCTCTACAGACTAGGCAGCGACTCAGAGCCATTTTGACTCCGGAGGATGCCCTCTAATCTCCTTCTTGCGCATTCAATCGTATTAAATAGAAGCGCTCAGACCATGATGTGTACTGCTGGACGGAAGCCATACGAATTGGGGGAAGACAGATCTTGGGCTCCTAGGCTCACTTAGATCTTACGCATTCACGAAGGGGAAGGAATACGAATTGGGGGAAGACAGATCTTCCCCAGCTAGGCTAACATAGATCTTACGCATCTCCTCAATCTTTACTTTTGATTGAGATGGGGACAGATACAGAGATGCATATGCGGAAAATTTTATTTACCTTATGAAATTAGGCGCTATCAAAATTTGATCCATTCATTGAGACCAAAGCCAAGGGTGGGGTCAACAAGCCAAGCGATACACGAGCAAAGCCAAGCGTTGGGTTCACGAAACAAAGCCAGAGACAACCGTCCACCAAGCCAATCCGAACAAAACAAAGCCATAGACAATAAAAGCCAAGCGTTAAACAAACAAAGCCTAGAAGAAGAGATTCAGGCTTAATTGCTTAGACTTCAACTACCTCTTACTGGAATTAATTTAAAGTCAGAGCAGATGAGCAAAAGATTAAAGCAAAGCAGAGACTCTAGAATCGGCAGGAAACTCTCTTCTCTCTCTTACCGGGAGTTAGGGTCAGCAGAGAGTACAACGGTTGGATGCTAGAGGAGAGGTCTAATTCAGGGTTAGCTTTTTACTTATTCACCCATCGGCCCATAATAGTTACATCTACATCTTTCCGTCAGTTACCTACAAGAAAAAGAGTCCTACCAATTATGACCTCATCAACAAACCAGTCCTTATCAGCCTTACCTCCTCCATAACCTCCTCCAGAAGCGAGTCCTTCTTGCACTTACCCAATTAAGCCCAATTAAGCCAGGAGTCCCAAGATAGGATAGGCGACAGGAGGAACCAACCAGCCGCTCGCCCGAACCCCACTAACCCAGAAGTAATTAAGAGCGAGAGCTTCTGAAGACACGAAGAACATTAGGGAGAGCATTAATCATTCAATGCCAAGTTTCAGGTAGATCTATCGACTTACCCTCTCATCACGCGAAAGCCAGTCTATCTTTGGGAAGGAAGGCCAAAGATTAAGTAGTATGAGCCCCAGCTCGCCTGACATAAGCAGGGCGAGCGTGAGGAAGCCAACTCTCCAACAACCCCAGAGGAACGCCAGGTCTCTATATCTCTAGGAAGGATTGGCTCTTCATAAACAGCTATCTAGGAAGGACAGTCATTCCTCACGCCTATCTCCCTCGAGAGCTGCTCTTTACCCGCCTCGGAACCTTAGCAGTACTTCCGATCTATTCCATGGCCTCTTCCCTCGAGGAATTATGACTGGGAACATCTGAATACCAGGAGTTCACGTGATTTACCCACCTACCTATTCCCCTATAGAATTGACCCTACACTTACACAATACGGACGGCAGCAGTTAGCGTTATAACCTTAGAATACTTACGCAAAACCTAGTCTACACAGGGAACCTCTTTAGTACTTTACCTCATGGCCAGACAACTCCGTAGGAGACTCATTACTTCATTTGCTTCTCTTTTTTCCTCATGCCCAGACCAGTTACGCAGGATCAATATTTGGCTTCCCAGAAAAAGAACTGTAATAGGCAGGTAATAGGAAGAAACATACTACTGCTATTAGCGTGAGGCAGTTCTCCTCGGGCTATTATTCAGAGAGAGGTCGGGGCAGAGATACCTTTTTAGGGGCAGACATCCCTTTTTAGGGTTATCCAGACGAAACTCTTTTTTTGCTGTGACGAACGGAGAGACACCTTTAGAGAAAGAAACCTAACTATTGCTATGGGCCTGCAACAGTTATAGAGCACCTATCCAGCGAATTCAACGGGGGAGACAACCCTAATAACTCCTATTGGGGTCGCACAGCTCTGGAGTAATCTTTTAGGACGATAGTTCGCCAAGAAAACCGCATTTATGCTATTGCCATGCCATAACTCTAGAGCAGCTATCCAGGGGAATTGCTTTGGGGGAGATCAAAAAGTACTGCCATGGTGACGAGGCCCTAAGAGAGCAGCTTTCTAGGGGAGGCACCTTGAGAGAGATAAAAAACAGAAAAAATGTTATTATAGTGGCACAGGAATAAAGCAGCTTTCTAGAGTCAATGCTATGCCAATTACACCTGAGTACTGCTATCAGGGTAAAACAGCTCTGAAGCTTTTACCCAGGGAGACGCCGGGGGGGAGAGAACCTTGAGTGCTGTTATTAGCATAGTACAGTTCAGGAGCAACTATGCAGGGGACGTGGCTTTAGTTACAGGCTAGCCCAGTAACCCACTCTTGCGGATCTATGCCCTGTCTTGTCTGTAGGTAAGGGAGAGTTAATGGTTCTTCCCGTATGGGACCTTCCGTGATGTGTCTTACCATATCTGGTTCAAGGCTTTTCCTTCTACTTGGGTTGGCGGAAGCAAGATCTTGCCCAGCTAGGCTCAGATAGATCTTCGCCTTTAAGGGGAAGCCATACTACTTGGGACAAGGAACATCTTGGGAACATCTTGCCCTGCCAGGCTAACAAAGATCTTGGGCATTAATTGAAATAGAAGGGATCACCCTGACCATGATGTGTCCTGCGGAGCTTTCCCCGTCCTTGAAAGAGAAAATTAAGAACAGCCTAACCTAACCCATCTGGGGCGAACCACAGACCCAGACCGAGGAAGATCATCTAGCTTAAGCCCAGCCAATCCCAGACTTTCAGCTCTTACTAGCCGGAGACATAGAGTTAGGCACAGCTCTTACTCTTCTATTACCCGGAGTTAGCGTCAGGAGATAGTACCAGGGAGGGTCGCATGCTAACGGGCCTAAGGGGCTTAGCGTGAGAGGATATAGTACAACCCTCCCATGCTAGCCAGATTATTGACCCACTCACTCACTTCATAAACAGATACACTCAAGGAAAAGCAAAGCAAAGGAAAGGATAAGGAAAGGGATTCAAACACCTTACGCCTCAAACCAACTCACCGGGAGGAGAGGACCTGCCTATACCCTCCTCTTACCCGCACAAAGCACACATACCCGAAAAAAAAGCACACAAAGCAACGGAACGCGTCGGGTTAACCAAACAATGCCTTAGAACACCCAGAACAAACAATCCCTTTTAACCCAAGGAAAGGACTCACACTCACTCTCTCACTTACAATCAATAACAAAGACAAGGGTTTAACAAACAAAGCCATAGACAAGCTAAGACGTAGGTTGGGTTCACCAAGCAAAGCAAAGCGAGAGACAAGCCAAGCGTTCGGTTACACAAGCTAAGCCATAGACAACCTAAGCCAAGGGTTAGGGTCAGCAGAGAGTACAACGGTTGGATGCTCAGGTGCTTAGAGTTAGGAGATCGTGAAAGGGAAAGGGTTTGATGCTAACGTGCTTAGAGTGAGAAGGATGATTGTTGAGTTTGAAGGATTATTGTTCAAGGGTTGGATGCTAGATACTTGAGTGACAAGGAAGACAGTGAAAGGGAAGGTGCCATGCTAGCGAAAGGAAAGCGATCAGAACAAAGGCAAGCCAAGGCAAGGGAAGGGAAGGCAAGGGATCCATGAAACTACTAACGAAAGGCAAGGGAAGAGAACGACAGGCAAGGGATGCTATGATACTACGAAAGGCAAGGGAAGTGAACACCAGGCAAGGCAAGGGACGCTATGATACTACGAAAGGCAAAGGAAGAGAACGGAAGGCAAGGGATGCTATGAAGCTACGAAAGACAATAACCGCCTTCGGCTACAAAGGGAGGAACACGGAATAAACCGCCTTCGGCTACAAGGGGAATAAACCGCCTGTAATTGCACTCTTACTTGCCCGTATGATTCCTCGTCCCTTGGCGACCCAAAGCAAACGTGGAGGTCCCTCTTCGTGATAGGAACAGTATGATTGGTCCTGACATACCTCACTCCTCCCCTCAGAGATTGGCGACAGGGATCCGTGTGCCACATTCGTGTATATAAGCTCGTGCCCAACTCCGTTCTAGGATCGCGATGCAACAATGACCTAGGATTTGCAGGGTCGATCGCCCGATCAATCCAAACTGGAAGGGATAGATACGGGCCCCAGGCCGAATGGACGGAACATGGTGGCCGTTGGGACTGATATCCACCTATGGCGAAAGTAGCTGGGGGAAGGTTATCGACGCGTGAAGGTCTCAACTCGCACTAACGCACCTTGGTTTAATCCTTGTTCACTTATATATTGCTCAAGGCTGCTGGATCCATAATCAGTTGAAGATCCAGAACCATAGTCAGTAGTTCCAGATCCTGTTAACCGGGGCCCAGCAGCAAATACAGGTACGGAGGCAGGAGGGGAAACATCTCTTCGCGTGGTTCCAAATCCATATTTAAGGACCCTAGGCATCTATCTTTGTAGCAAGGGTAAAGTAATCAAAGTAAGCACGTCTTTACTACAATTAAGATATCGCTCAGGGCTGCTGCTTTTGTTTATGAAATTGGTGCTTTCAGGTAACTAATGCGTTCTTCGTTACTTTCTCCGTTGATGCTTCCTCTTCTACTGCTACTGGTAGTGGTGCTTTAATAACTCGATCTGGAACCTAGATACTGCCTATGCCCATCATGCTATTAGGTTAACAACCGGCTATGGAGCTTTGCTCTGTTCCTGCCCCTGCTCTCTCTGCTGACTCTGCTGCGGGCGTCCCCGGGTCTATCTGCTACTTAGTAAACAGGCTCTGGTCCCGGATCAACAAGGTCATCTACTGGAACTGCACCTAGATATGGAACCGTACAAAGGAATGCTGGCACTGGAAAGGAATTGGACTATATGATGGTGGGGCAGGCTTAGAGGGGAACGAAGGGAAGGATCAAGTGATACAGAAAAGATTAGAGGAGGAATGCCTTCTAGGTGAGGGTGGACAAGAAGAGGGGCAAGAAGGCAATGAGGCAGTCCTGGAGGTCAACCAGTCATCACGTTTAGGGTGTTCCGGAGAAGGTTTGATCTCTAAGTCTTCCAGGATCATGTTGAGGGATCCTATAAGATAAGAAGGAGGATTAAGGGAATCAGGAGGCACATCACCCCATGCCTACGATGGGGGGAGTTCCTCGAAGTCTTTTGGTGTAGCCTCGGGTTGGGGGGAAGGTTTGGTGTCAATAGGTTGAGGAGGAGAAGCTTGTCTTGAGAAGGTGTCCGATTGAGATGTCTTAGCTTATTTACGAGTAGTGCATCATTGAGAGGTAAGAACTTGGATTGGGCAAGATCATAAGCCCTTATTGGAAGAAGAAGAGTGCTTCTATATAAGGATACGACATTCATCTATGTTGTGAGTGTTACGTTTATGATACCTGTACCACTTGTCTGAGCTAGGGAAAGGGTAAGAACCTGAGTCTTTGTGATCAATTGCATGAGTACTTGTTTTGGAAGAGGGTGCCTTACATTCCTCATGCCGCATGGGTGGAGGTATGTAAGGCTCCGGAGGAGGGGGCCTTTGAGGTAAGGCTGGAGGTTCGACTTGGTCAACCTGTTGAGGAGGGAAAGGTTTCTTAAGAGAGCCTTTAAGGTTTTAAAATACTATAAGAATTCTTTCTTCAAGTTGTCGCATGCAGGGCATGACTTCATAACAAGTCCTACATGAGGTAGGTGGTTGTATGTTTTCTTGGACAGGAGGGGGACAAGTTGTATAAGAAACTTGGTTAAGAATAGTGAATGGTATCATGTTGGGAGGAAGTGGTGGGTCTCCTCCATGGTTAACTTGGTTAACATAGTATGGGGTAGGTCCTCCTATGTTACAAGGCTAGGTCTGAATTGTTGTATGAGTACTTGGACGACTACCAGGAGGCATGCTAAGAATACTCATCTGAGTGAGATGAGATACGTTGGACATGTTTTGAGGATAGAGCTGGTTGACCCCAAGATGCACCGAGCTAAGGAAAAAAGAGATGGAAAGAGGACAATCAGAGGACTCCATAGTCTAAGGGGCAAGGGGAAAGTGATAAGAGAAAAGGGAGGGGAAATCCAATAGATTAGTTAGGACCTTAGATCATCTTAATGATGGCCTAGGGCTGTCGATGATTAGGGTAATTTGATTAGGTGTTAGATTAGGTTTGACTAGCAAATTAGCAAGGGAAATTAGGCCAACTAACTAGGGTTAATTAACCAACAATTCCTTTAGTCAGCTAGAACCCCTCATTCCGAAAATGGAAAGAGAAAAAGGGGGAGAACTCACCCAGAAATAGCTGATGTCAATTCTTAATCTCCCTGGGCTGAAGTGGAGAGTTGTTATAGTCCTCCAAGAGTAATCCACATCCTGGAATGACCTGCATGCTCAGCTCCAAATTACTGCAAGAGAATACTTGCCCTAATCTCTAATACAGAGATATTTATGTAATATAACCAATAACCACTAGATCTACTACTATAAAGAAAAATAAATGAAGTATGTAGAATAGATAGATCTAGTGCCCTTAGAGGGGATGATACCTCCCCTTCCCTAGCTATGATGGAACCTCCCTTGAGGTTTTAGGGTTTCAACTTCCAAGGTATGAGTGGAACTATGCCAAAGAAGATGCCTTAGGATGAATCAATCAAACCTGCAAGATTAGAATCAAGATGGCCAAAGGAGTCCCAATAGAGGTGCTAGAGATGCCAGGTGCAAGCAGCCTTAGGGGCTTGAAAGAGGTGGGAGGAGATCAGTAGCTAACCCGAGACACGGGGATTTAGATATTGCTCAAGGCTGCGACCGTCTTACCAGACAGTGACCGGGTAAATTGAACAGTTAAGTATTGATATGATCTTTTATGCATCTGATCTTTATTGATATGATCTTTATGTTACTGACTATGTTACTGACTATGTTACTGCTAACTAAGGACATCATTACATCATTACATTAAGGCCCCTAAAGTGTGGATTGACTTAACCTCCTCTATCTGCACCCTTAAGGTAGCTTTATAGCGGATGGATCACACCCCGGTACCTTATCTCCTCATTCACCAGATCGGAGTTTCTTATATAATTTCCTAGATAACCCCGTGCTTGGTTACTGTCCTTGCCCCCCCTCATCAATAAGTAACTTGGACAAGAGCTAAACGCTCCTCTCCCCTATGGTCGAGCGTTCAAACCCTTACTTCTTTCAATTCTTTATATATGTCATTTCAGGATCTTCCTTGCCCTCAGAAGCGCAAGACCTCCGGACCTTATTTACTTTATTATTTATATTATTTACTTCCCTACCTTTGGACAGAGATTGACTATTCTGACGAGCTTTAGGTTTCATCCCTGTATACTTATAGTTTTAGCCCAGCCCACATCCATGTTCGGGGAGTACCAGACCCCACCCAACCTTCCCAACCTTGGTACCAGCCTCCCCACCTGGTGCCTTCTTAGGGCAAGGGTAATACAGACATCAAATAACCCCAGACAGAGACTGTTTGCCAAACGTGTTCGAAAAAGGTGGAACGATACATACCCATACCCATTTTGGTGGAACCCATAGCAGACATTATTGGACGAGGCACGCTAGTGGTTTTACTGCTCTGCTTTTGAACCAACTCGAATTAGACTCCTTACTAGAAAGCCTTATGAAACCGGAATCATTTTGTGGAGCCGCTTGAGACCTGAACCTTTAGTTTTATATTGGGTGGGATCTTCTCTACGAACCTTCTTTTTTAGATTCTTTTGGATTATGGTGCCCAGGAAAAAAGCGGAGGGACAATTACTAATGAATCGAGTTCCCTATAGACAAACTCGAGTTCGGGAACCCAAATGGATCATTCTCCTGTCCGACCCCGGAGAAACCAAATTGTTCTTTATCAAAAGCGCGTTTTAGGACGTTTTTCGGATCCACCGGACCAACCCCAAATTGCATATTCATCAAAGTTTTAAGGGTCAAAGGATATTGAATAGTAATCTATTTTACTCTTAGATTACTTTATCTGGAATTACTTCGCATCCATCAAACTCTATGCCCTACTTCCGGGGTATTAAGAAATGTATGAAAATGCCCTGTCTAACAACCCAACCGCAACAGCCATTGAATCCGGCCACCCCATTCCAGCCAGCTATTCCTGCAAGAGCCATACCTTAAGCTCATGAGCTAAAAGCTATGCTGCCACCTGCCTGATTGGATTGGAAGGAATCACCTTACATGATGGAAATCAGCTATTTTGATAAAGTAGAATTCGGGACCCAAATAGATCAATATGCCAGGGAAACCGGATACACCAATCTTTGATCTATTAAATGCGTGTTGGGGAAGGTTTCTGATATCAACAGGTATCACAAGAATGCTCCTCCCCCAAGTTTAGGGACTGCTTAAGCCTGCAGGATTACTGTAAGTTTGACCTAGAACCACCACCCCCCCAGTCGTCGGATCGTCAGAACTGCCTTCTTGTATTGAGAAACTACTCCCAGAATTGAGATATTGGGTGGAGCTTGGGCACTTTGAACATTCATATTACCTTTGCCTGCGGGAAAACCTTATGGGGAAGGACCTATATCAACAACCTAGTGTCTTAACCACCCTTTATATACCAGCTGGATCAATTACCTGAGCTTTGAGCATTCATGGGCTCGGGTTGGCACTATGACCAGTTGTATTCTATTTATAAGCCTACACTATGTTGGGCACTTGCACTTTTAGATCAGTCGTATTACCTTTAGAAGCCTACTTTATGAAAGGAAATTTGACAGACAGCTCATCGTTTTAACTGACTGCCTTGCCCGATTCTATCCGTTCACTACAGCCAGAACCCTTATCTTGAATGATGCATGGATGATGGATGGAGGACCTGGGAAAGCTGGAATACTATCGGACAGATACCTATCGTTCGTTTAATCGTGCGTGGAAAGGAAACTTTCTACTATTTATTCAGCCAGAACTTATTAGATTGAATCGGGGCGGGGGGGACGAGCTTCCAGATACGATTGATGAATTAAGACAACCAGCATTGCCAGGAGATGCTTTGTTTGATAACACTTCTTGCTTTATGAATCTTAGGAGGGGAGGGCACTCTTACTATGAACCCTTTACTTACTACTTTCCCTTATGAATTCTTCTGGGCACCACGTATTACCTATTTGTCCGGCCGAGCCGATACAATATCGATTCATCAATTTGAACCCGGCTAGGAATAGACTAACCTTTTATGCCTCCACCTTCTAGTACCCACCCACCTGAAGACCTCTCCCTTTTAGCCCTGATGAACACTTGCCTCATGAATCTTTGAGTTGCTAGGCACTTAGACCCTTTGCTAGCGCACTTTTAGCCTACCTTGCCTTATGTTTGACCACCAATCTTTTCTCTTTACTAACCTCTATTTAACCACTTAGTTAGTCATGTCCCACACTTACTGCATTGAATGGAAGAGCTTCAACATAGAGCAGAGCTGTTGGATGGATGGGATGGGCATACGGCAAGGCTAACACTTGCTTTCAGATTCTTAGCAGTAGCAGCACTAGTCCTCTCTTACTCTGCCTATGAACCTTTTACTTACGTGCATACCACCTGTTCCACCATACTTTACTTACTACTTGCCTTCACCTCACCTTATTGAGTGCTGCCTGCCCTTACCCAACAACCTCTTGCTTCAGGCAGGAATAGGAATCCTCTGTGGATACGGCGCTATCTTCTCTTTTCGGATCGGACCAGGCCAGCCAGATATTTATTGATTCATTGAAACAGACAGCATCGTTGCTAGGAGGACCTTTAGATAGATGCTTACTTGCCTGAACTTTAGTTTACCTACTCTACTATCAACCCACCTACCAACCTATATTTCATACCTTGCTTACCCAATTTAGTGATTGATGCCCCCTTTGATTCAACCAGGAATACTCTCAGTAGGGGAGGCTTCTATTAACCCCTACCTTGGTTCCACACAACCTATTTACCCACCTTAAGACCTAGACATTTTTGTCCTATACTTGTTCTCCCTATACCACTTGCTTCATGAATCACTTAGTGGGCACTTAATGCTAGAGACTTCTCTTTCCAGTCGGGATTCACCAAGCTTACCCTTCCCTTTCCTTACTCCCTTCACCCTAGGACGATGGAATGTTGCCCAACTCATTGCTGAAGCCAGGAAAACGAGGAATGTATTCCCCATATGCATGCAACGATCGATCTATTTCATATTTAAAAACATCTCAGATAATATAAAAACACTATTGTATTGAGACGTACGGTAGAAACTAAACTATAGATACGTACGATCTATGCTACGCGCGCACATCATTATACGATTGATCAACCGATGCAACAACCTGCTGAACCTTTCTAGTTTGACCTCCACAAGTGGAAGGAATATAGTGCAATCGATTTGGGTTGCATTTCGAATCAATCATATTTCCACGAAAGATAAATCAATACAGACAAATATGATCGATCCATTTTGTTTGAACAAGCCAAGCCCTCTGTTTGTTGTTTGTAAGCATTGGTTCTATGAAAGGCAAAGGATATGCGTGCTAATCTAATATAGTAAATCAAATCCCTCCTAGTTATAGGCCCTACGCGACCAGGGTAGGCTACGAAACTGAAACAAAAAAGGCTTGTGACTAGGTGGAATATATATTGGGGAGTTTTTTTCATATGGTATGGTAGGGGACGTTGCACTACTAGAGGTGTACCTGTTAATACTGACTCTCATAGTCGCCGGGATGTAGGTGATTAACTAGTAGATGGTGGGCTTGTTAATAGAAAGTGGGAAAGACCTCCCCAAATATATATGCACCCTCCCCCTTGATTAGTTCAAAATGGTATGTGTGGCTTGGCCATACTATGGATATGGAAAGTGTGCCACTCACCCACTCCACTTGGATGAAATAGAAAAAGGAAACCGTGTAAGAATCTATGGGCTCTTTTAGTTCCCTGTAGTTCGTAGGGTGTAGGGGCGTTATCAGCATTCTACGTTATAACTGGCTTGTCACTATGGACGACTGTAAAACATACCTTGTAAAACATACCTAACCCATTTGGGATAAGGATTGCTTCCCTCGCTAGGGCTGAATAATGAACCAGAAAGATACATGGGTTGGGTTCCATGTTCTCGGGAATTCTCTCTAACCAAACCCGTCCCCTTCTGACTGAATGCATGATGGTGGCAATCATGGAATGGGAATGTGAAGGTGGGGTACCTCTTGCTGGGCTATATGTGCACCCGAAATAAAGGAGCAATAGCTTTGGAGCTTATTAAGAGAATGAAGTGAGCTTCTTCTTGATGTTTAGCTCTATTGATTCTGAGGGATTCTGAACTGATGAACCCAATGGCTTATGGGTAGGTAAAAGCCCGCCCGCCCAGAAAAGTATTGTATTCCACGGAATGGGATTGATGGTGTCCTGTAGCTGGTTAGGCGAGCGAAGAAGGATATTCACTGCATTCCTATTGCCTTGAATGTCTTTATAGTGAATGGTGATTATTGTGGGCGACTCTCTGACCTGACCCATTTTGATGAAGTGAAAGCATGTTATAAGATGATGGGCCTTACCAAATCTAACCAGTAAGCGGTGTTAATAAACTAAACACCCCTGGACATGGCTGGAATGGTTTGCAGTTGTATAGACATGGGGTCAAACCATGGGAGAGTACGAGGGCAACTTGGTATCTGGCATGAATGAGAGCCTTTATGAATGCTTGTTTTCAATCACCTGTAGAAAGGTAGCTAGCCGCTTGTAGATTGTAGAACTAGCGAAAATAAATATTGTATTGCCCAATCTGACTCATGAATAATGTGCTCTCAAAGGTAAGGTATTTTACCGGACCATTCTCTTTCCATGCGACTCATCCTTGCTAAACAATGAGGAGGGAAAAGTGGAGGGCTTGTGATTGTTGAAATATAGACGACCTCAGTCTGCAACTTAGGACAATCACATGGGAAAGTATGCGTAGTAGGAACTGATAGGGACTGTGAAAGAACTGGTGTGTAAGTTTGTTGAGTATACTGGTGTCCCTGTAAGTGTGGAACAACAAATCACTGCCTCCCCTTGGATCACTTCTTTTTGGACCATTGGGCCACTTGGAATCAATGATAAGGAGGAAACCCAATATCAAAGCGATTGTTCCTCTCTGATACCATACCATACCAATATAACAGAAGTTGTGGTGTGTTTTATGGGGCTGATTGATCACTGGCTCTAGGTTCTTTTTGATGAATCTAATTCCCCGAACAATAAGAGAGTCAAAAGCTAGAACTAACTGACGATTTGATTGAGATGGATGATGGAAATGGAAACTCTTGCATTAGATGGTGGATATTCATGAACGTATTAATATATTAGAAATCTTGATTGACCGTAAGGTTGGTTGTTAGGATAGGACTACTGTGGAAGTGGCATGTGTAAGCATTTCCCCGGACCTGGCTCGAAGTGTTCCCTTAATATTGATTGACCCGGGCACACAAATGATCCCGTTGGGATGAGGGTTTTCAAAACCGATTGTGCGCAAGCACTCTATTCACTTCAGCGTGAGGTAACTCCCTATGTATCTGGGTGGATTGTTGTACTACTTGGATTGGTTCACTCGAGAAGGGATGATACTGGGGGCTGTGGCCTGACCTCTACAGGGCAGACTATAGGATATGAGCTATGTCTTTTGTGGATAGGCGGTATCATCTCCCAACCTTTTGATACATCCTCTACCTTTTATCAATTCTATTATTACCCCGTGCGATGGTATGGTTGCCCCGTCCAACGATGACTATGGTATTGTATAGAACTCTATAGAGGTGAAATGAGTTACGGGAGTTATATTATGGCGTTCCTCGGGCAATGTTTCTTTGTGCAACTTCAATAAATAAGCAAGAAGTCCCCATTTTTATTGATTCAACTGCTGCAGTGAGCCATTCAGTGCTATACGGCAAAACCAAACTGGGGGTGGGTGAGTGCAAGAATGTGTTATAATGCCTTGTCCAGCGAGGGTCTTTATTGAATGAACACCCTCTAACCTAATGTGTGTTCGGGATATATCTTAGAACATTGATCGTTTTCTTTGATCTAAGTTGATGATCATACTCGAGAGAACACACAGAGAGATCATATAAGAGTGAGCACTCAAGCTTAGATGATCATAGAAGAGCAAGAGCTACCTCTATCTATGGACAAGAGCCCGACCTCCCGTACTAGGAAAGTCTCAATGATTGGTGTCTCTATTGTATATTAATAACCTCTTGACCTTCTAGTATATGTGCTAATGATAGACCTTGTTTCATACCGCTCAAGACCTAATTCAAACTAACCAGTCCCAAATGGATAACACATGAAAATGAAACTACTGCTTGCTATACCAAATCCTCTTCAAAGGAGCACAAGATTCCAACACAAAGCCCTAAGGGTCAACCGGGCAACGGCTCAATCGTAATTCGAATTCACATATCGTCATATCTTAGCTTGATTTCTATCGTTTTGCGGTTTTTGATGATGGAGAAGGAGCTTTTTCATATATCCATAAGTGTTCAACCCCGGGAAAAATACATTCAAAAGAAAGGGTGAGATCATGCTCAAGAGCAAGCACAAGATGATGAGAATATTGGATTTTGCATTCAAGCCACATTCATATAAAAGGTATAGATGAAGTGAAAAATGAATGGGTATAAATGACAGCCGTCGATCAATGTTGTTCGATACTCGATCAATGGTGGTGATATCTCTTCCCCTACTGAAATCCATGAATGGGTATAAATGACAGCAGCTTCAACGAAAGTCTTTCATCTTTACTTTAAATGATGACTATCCCGCCCGCCTGCTTAAGGTAGGTAGGTCGATAAGCTAATCAGCTTAATTCGTTCAAAATCGATACAACTAATCATCAATATCTTCGTACGTATTGATTGAGTGTGCAACTGAGCTACTACAGGAAGTCGAATGAATAAGAAATAAAGGGTGCCTAAACTAAGGTTATCCCTTAATTACTTTTTTCAGGTTTTATTCGCTTCCTTATTATTGCTTTATTTCCTTTTCTTTATTATGCAATTTTTATTAGTTTTCTGTTCTACTAGGGAACTTCAAATTGAAATGAACAAAACATAACAGCAGGCAAATGGCCCTAAAAGCTTACATTAAGCAAAAAAGAACTAAAACAAAATGATGTTAGTGCTCCCATATGTTTTTGTTTTTTCATTTTTGGTTAGGCTAATCATTATTAACATAAGGAAGAAAGTGAACATAAATGCTAAAGAGAACATAAAATATAACTAACAATTACAACTTTATTGAAAACCCGAGCATGCTAAAAGTAAAAGCTGAATGAGAAAAAGCTTAACAAAGAGGGAGTGTGCACAGATAGAAGCAATAAATGATCAATAAATCAAAGTGAATATGACCAGATCTCCTGATTTTATTAATAAAGGAGAATCTTCAAATTTGTATTCAACAGTACGATGGTACAAACAGAATAAAGATGGGGATAAGCTAGGGTTTTGCAGGTTTTGCCAGCGAAGGGAGTCAGTATCAGGGCTGCATAGGATAATGTATGATGACGAGGTAGACTATTCCGAAGACCCACTTACATGGGTTTGAATCTTCTCGGATTGGTCGAGTTGTAAGATGGCAAGTATGGAGGAAGGGTATGTCAGAGGATTAGGGTCTAGCGCAGGTATGGAGGCATGCGATCGGAGGTGAGGTGGCAAGGTTGCGATCGTCAGCAGTCAGGCCACGATACAGTTCCTTCTGCTCGAGGTGATGGGAGTAATAAAAGTGATGTAAATTAGCCTTTTCAATGGTCATAATGAAGATGTCCTCCTTCAACAGAATAGACAGGACTTGGCAGATAGGTATGTGCCCCATTCTGTAGGTATTTTGAAGTGTGCATCCGGTGGGTCAAATGCTTGTTTGACAGACCCTGTGATTAGTTGTTTAGCATCGCTGGGTGGCAGAAATGGCTCTAAAGTTTGGGAGGATGTGTGTTGGTTGAGTGAGGTCGGAGTTTGTGAGGAGGGTTCACGGATGAATAAGGAGGTGGACCTTCAAAGTGGTGTTGTGGGTAGTGCTTAAAAGAGGGGAAGTGATCGTGAGGTAGCGGGAAAGTGGGGAAAGAGGTGCATTAAACAGAAGAGGAACCAGGTGAAACTGGTCCTTGGTGATGATATAAAGATGCACCGGGTGGTTGGTCTATGACTCAGGCCCTTGTGGGGAGGTTTCATGGTAGGACCATTAGTGAACAATCTTTGAAACAATGGATTTAGGTGGAATGGGAGCCTCGGATTGGTTATGTCCCAGTCTTTTATATTCTAACCAGAGGCTAGATGGATTTTTTATTTCAGAATGCAACTGACGCCGATAAGTTTTTGAACAGCCCCTAGAAGTGGGGGGGACCTACGCCATTATCTATCAAAATGTGGAGCCCCTTCTTTGATGTGAGGCTGGAGCAAACAATTCTCCTTCCAGTTTGGGTTCAATTACCTAGTTTACCCATAGATTTCTGGTTTGTTGAAGTATTCAAGGAGATCGGAAACTCATTAGGCTCTTTTATTGAAGCGGATATGAGCTTTTTGGAATCAAACTCACTGGATGAACCACTAGTCAGGGGTGAAGGACCAGAACTCTGGCTAAGAGAAGGAAGAACTTAGATCATGAAAAAGCCTGAAGAGAAAGGGAGTGGAAATCATAAATGACAATGGCAACAATGAATCATGAAAAATGAGCAAACAGAATTACATATATAATAATATAGCAGTATTGTCGAAGATCAGGTTATCACTTACCTGAATGAGCTACGCGAAGGGTTCTCACTTACTTACCTTCGTAAGAATTGAGGGGAAGAAATCGATCTCTCAAAATCGCATAATTACATATATAATAGCAGCATTGTTCGAAGGAAATAATCAGAAATGCATCATTACAGAAATGCATAATTACATATATAATTCATGACCAATATAAGTACGCCTATAATAATAATTCATGACCAATATAAGTACGCCTATAATAAAGCGTAATTACGTATATAATAAAGTAACTAGAGAGATAACTAGGCCTTCGCATAGCTCTTTGAGGGGAAGAAAGAGAAGTACGGTAAGAAACATATATGGAGTTGTGTCTTTCTTTGCTAAGGCATAATTACTGATATAAGTCACCAATAAAGAAGGAAAAGCGTAATTACATATATAATAGCAGCCACTTATTTCCTCGGCGAAGGATTGACCTTACCGGCCAACTCTTCATTTCACACAGTGAGAGAAACTGAGATCATATCTGTTAGATAAGGAAGGGGGTCAGGACTTGACCGGGTTGATCAGGACCTTACTGGGTTGACCTTGAATATCTTCCCGAACTCTAGCTAGCCCTTTGAGGGGAAGAAATATAGGGTGAGTAAGCGAACTCTCGACCGGCCCCCCACCAAATAAGTAAATTGAGGGATAACCTTACCTTCGCTATGCGTGCTCATCACCCTCTCGCTACGGGAAAGGGAGAACCTTCCCTTCGTTATTCATTGTGTGTATGTGTGAGGGGTAGGTATCAGGGAGTCGTCGAATAGCGCTTTGGATCCTGTCACGGTACACAGTGTCTTAGAAGTGGAACTTTCGTTTCCTTGACAATCTTTAATTATAAAGAGGAAAAACCTTTCCCGAGTGTCACGAGGGGAATGGGGGGCGTGCAACAACCTGAAACTCCCCACACAAGCACTGCCTGCCATATCGCTTCTTCGAACCGAGCCAATATCTCCGATCCTGGGAGGAGCCGTATGAGGCGGAAGCTTCACGTACGGTTCTGAAGCCGAGCCTTTCCAGCCAGCAATGGGGCTTAGGGACCGATATGATGATCGGTTTAGGTAGGGCGGCCTACTACAACCTGTAGGGATACCCGTAGTGAGACCGCGATCCACAAACGAAGCATGGGACCCACCCTTACTCGAGAACGGAGAAGGGAAACATAGCATGTTGCAAGAGCGAGGCGAGGGGGGGATGGCCCTACCTGCCCCCTGACCCGATGGTAGGAGCCTGCCCCAGGACGCCTCGCGAGCCTCCTGATGCTTTTAGAGATGAGGCGGTCGGCGAAGCCAAGTCAATTTCGGGCCACCAAACCCTTCAACCGGAAAAGCGAACGTACGTTGTAACACTCCCTGCCTTCCAAAGGTGCCTAGATAGAGGACAGGCCAGACGCAGCAGAGCGACCGGGAGCGGATTACCCACCTAGGGGGGGGAAAAAAGAGACGGCCATCTCGAAGCACATTGCGACCTACAGGCAGCACCGGCGAGACCCAACACAAGGGAAGGCAACCCGATTGGGAGTCAGAGGATCCATAGCACCTGCCTACCTCGATTTGGAAAGGACCTCGTCTTTCTTCATCATTTTGGCGCCGACTGACTAAGGGTAAGGGATCTCTTCTCTGCAACCGTGCAGATTTTACAACCTAACGATACATCCAATACCAATTAGTTAGTGAATACGGCTCCAGCACAGATTGGATGCGTTGCTAGATCTCTGGATCTCCAAAACCAGAACCAGGATCAGACCAAGCAAGAAGGAAAGGGAGGGAAGGAGGTCAGGTTATCGCAGAGCTCTTTGAGGGGAATAAATAAAGGGCCAGGACCTTACTAATGCTCGCTTGCCTAACACCGATCTGGCAAGACAGAATGCTCACCCATCTAAACATTGATAAGGCAGGTTGGTTTTTACAAAGCTGGCTAGTTCTTACTGGGTCTACCTACGTTCGTTGTGGGGTGGGGGCAGGCAGAGACATACGGATTCTTCTGCCCATCCCTAGCGGATACGTATTCTTCCACTGGGATACTCGATAGGGCCTTTTCTGCCGTTCCGTTCATGTAAACTCTACCTCCCATCATTATTCCCGTGCTTTCCAGAGAGAGATAGAGATAAGAGATCGATCATTGGGCCCACCTCGCCTTGATCGGACAAATGCGCTTGATCACTTCTATAATTGACAAGTAAGGCAAGACAGAGACTTGTGATTGATAAATAGGTCGTCTACAACTTCCCGAGCGTAGAGTAGATAAGAGGATGCTCTTCTTTTTCCACAATTTTGCTCTTCCTCTCCCGTTGGTCGAGCAGTTCTTCCTCACCCTCATTCTTCGGATGAGCAATTCTTCCTCTGGTCCAACTAAATCACTTTAGTGCTCCCCTCATGGATAGCTAATTCTTTCTTTCATATCAGTAGGGTAGGCGGGAAGGGAAGCAGCGGATAGTCGAAGAAAGCCTCGCGCTATGCTACTGAATATGCCTGAACACAGCCGGCAAAGTGGGCCCTTAATGACCAAACGACGAAGTGTTGGTTCATTGCCGCGCCGCTTGTTGGCCAAGAAAGCGGGTGAATATTCTGGAATTGGGGCCTTTGCTAGGACCGAGATGGGCTCGCTAATGCAAGCAAGAATGTGTGTTTCTTGCAGCACAAACAGAGGAATTAGAGGGACGGCAAGACTCACCTGCAGCTGTAGGGAGGTGCATCCCCATCCATCATCAGTAGTCCAGTCCCGTTTGTCGTAAGAGGGGTTCTGTAGCAGGCGGTATTTGAAGGGCAGGCACTCTCCCAATGAGAATTTCGGGGAAGTGAGGAAAAAGGCAAGCGTGAGCAATAAGTGCCTTTCAATAGCCTCAGAATCGCAATAGCTCAACAAAATACGGAATTCATTACCTGTCTCCAAGAACCAACCTTGAACCATTTAAACAATTGGAACAACTGTCGGAATGCTGTAGTTTCAATCTGACCCTATTAGACGGCCATACCAACGGTAGGAATAACTGCTACAGCAGGAATGGTTCAATACAGCATAAGAACTTACTCAGACCATAGGAATGACTGCTACGGGAATGCAGTTATTGCGGCGCGCAAGCGCCAAAGAAACCGGGCGGGCCGGGAAGCACAGAAGAAAGTGTCGTGGAGTCAGTCCTCTCCTTCTTTCTTTTACGTTTTTCGTTCGGGCAATTGGCAAAACCCTTTCCAAGAATATGGGAACTTCCCATCACTCTGTAACTTCACTTCTTATGGTACCTTCCCTGAACATCCGGAGATCAGATACTAGAGATCTATGTAAGGGGTCCGTCCCTTCACATACCGGAGAGACTTCAGGGTCAAGCATACTGTAAGGATTACCTTCCCTCCCTTCTGGTAAAGCATACTAGAGTTCACTTACCCCTGTGATTCCCTGAACCTAGATATTATGGGAACTTCACTGGAAATCTAATATAGACTTATTATGGGAAATCCCCTTCATCCCTGAACTGGTTTCACTGGTTTCAGAAAGCATACTGGTCACTGTGATTATGGTACCTTACTCCCTCCCCTTCCCATACAGATGATGGTCCCTTCCCATACCTGATTCTGGTACCTGTCTCCCCATCCAGCATCCCTGTTTTCCTCTCCCTCACCCATATGATGAGTGAGCGTTAACACCCTCACCCATGAATGGATGAGCGACTTCGTTCCTCGCCCTTTTTGGGTCGAGTCACTTAACGTACCTCATCTTTAGATTTTATTATTCTTTGTACCTCACCCACCTCACTGTTTCCCACACTTACAGACAGCGTTGAACTAACATGAACGGGGCTTTCCATAGATTAGGAGCTATTGGACTTGTTGGATTTTGCTAAAGAGAGTCTCAAGGGTAAAGGCTCTTCTTGGCTTAAGGCTAAAGGTGAAAGGCTCAACCTCCCTCCCCTCTCCGCTGAGAAGAAGACCTATCCCCTTTCCTGAGGACCCTTCCATTGCGTGATTCCCGAATGGTGCATCGTATATAACGAGGTATTAACTCGCTATCGGTGTGAAGAGTAGTTCTCACTGCACATAGCCCAGGTCCCATGCAAATAGCTATTGTTCACAGCACATAGTAATGTTGTTCTTTGCCCGCCCCTTCCTTTCTCCACAATTGCATTGTCAACTAACTCTAGCAACACGTCTAGCTAGCCATTAACTCTATGTCGGGGGTACATCTTCTCTCTTAAATATGGAGGAAAAACAAGGTACATCTCTCCCGAGATGGGTAACTTCTCTTTTATTGGGCATGGAACCTTGGGGGTTCCTCTGTCGGGTATGAATTGAAAGGGGATTTCTCTTAGAGAAATGTACTGCTGGGTGGAGAAGAAGTTTGGGTAATTGGTGCACCTCCCTTAATGGCCCTACTAGTCCCTCCTCCTTGCGGTACGTTCTAGTATAAAAGGTTTTGTTAGATTTGGTGGACTTGTACATAAGTTGGTGGAAAGGCTAAAGGTAAGAGTTATGGTGACTGATTCTCACCCCTGGCAGAAGACTCATAGCGGGCAGAATAAAAAGAATCCAGCTCCTCAAACTCCTTCCTCCCAAATATCCCGGTTGAATACTCCTGGTGGGCAGAAGACTTCCGGTTGGCATAAACAAATCAGCCAGCTTGTCCCTCAAAATTGATTGGCCTATGCTCCTCTCATTGTATATCATCCACCGTAAGTAATAATATCGTAGGTAAGACTTACTTATCGGGCCCCTGGTTATCATCGACCACCTCCTGTCAATGACCACTTCCTTATCGGCGACCACAGGCACTGACCTCTTTCTTGGCATCAGCTATGTCTGACTGTCGTATGAACCTCACTCAAACAGTGAATAATCGTATATAACGCTTGTTCATTCCTTTCTTCCATACCGTCGAGGTAGGAACATTTCCATGATTCCGTAGAGTTCGAGGTCGAGTTCTAGGGTCGAGGTCTTCTATGTGGGGTAGAGTTCGAGGTCGAGGTAGGGTGGTCTAGTTCTCCATAGGGTAGAAGGTAGAGTTCTCCGTAGGGTAGGGGGGGTCGAGGTTGAGGATCAAGGTGAAGGATCAAGGTGAAGGATCGAGGATGGATGGCAGACAGATAGGGTTATGGATGGAGGGATGAGGCTGGAGGTATGAGGTTCTAGGGATCGAGGGTTCTCGGGCTGTGTATCCGTCCAGGTCCGGTGGTAACACGTCATGCCAGGGAGTATCTCGGTTGTAAGGGTAATCGTTGCACCACACTCACACTCCTTCACTTCCTCCAGTGAGATGGCAAGCTTGAAGTCAAGATCCGGTGATGCCGGCCAGCTTGAAAGAAAGTTCCCGTGATGCCGGTGAAAGACTCCTCCGGTCAGAAGGGAAGCTTTAACTACGCATCAGGAAGGGAAGCTTGAAGGACACTTCCAGTGATGCCAGCCAGCTTTCACTACGCAGGTAAGAAGGCAAGCTGGAAAGACGGTTCCTCCTTCCAGTGATAAGACGTACCCGGTAAGAAGGCAAGCTGGAAAGACGGTTCCTCCTTCCAGTGATAAGACGTACCCGGTAAGAAGGCAAGCTTGAAAGACTTATCTGGTGATAGCGAGCTTGAAGTACGGTTCCTCCAGCGATAGGGCAAGGACTTATAGTTTCAATGCGGGCTTTCTTGGGCTGTAGCCGGTTCTTCAATAGGGGGTTAAGGGTGCGAAGGTGCGGGTGTTAAAGACCTACCAACCATTGAAATACGGGGGTTAAAGCATCTCCCAAATACTTTTGCTAAAAGGGCATCTACCAAAAGCTTTCGCTAACAGGGCATCATTTATTTAGAAATCCCTCATACTTCTTTCCTTCCAGTGGGCATCTACCAAAGACTTCATCCTTCCATATCTATCTATCAATCCCTCATACTTTCGCTAGTTTGGCATCTACTGAAGACTTGCGCTAACTGGGCATCTCCCGGATACTTGTGCTAACTGGGCATCTACCTCGACCTGAATTGTGTAACCTCATTGGTAACCGACCCTCATTGGTAACCAACCCTCATCGTAAACACCTACCTTATTGGAAAACCTCATTGTGTCACCCCCACTTACTGACTAACGGACTAACTCACTGACTCACTGACTGACTTACTAACCTCGCTTATTGTGTAAGCTAACCTCAAAGTGTAACCTCTTATCGGTAACCTCATCTTGTATCGTGTGGTCATCGTATCGTGTAACCAAGCTCTCAAGCAGCTGGTGTTCTCAGGTTCATTCTGCTGGTATCCTGTGTGGCATCCTGGTCCTTGTGCAGTATCGGGGGGTTTGAGGGGGCCCCCGTGGCTAGTTGTATGTGGCGGGCAAACTGAAAGGGTAATGGGGAAAGCGGTAATGCGGATTGAATGCGTACTGGGGGGATGGCGTATTGAACGGAATGCGAACTGAATGGGGCAGGCGAACTGAAAGGGGAAAGTGTATCTGCCCTTGCCAACGCCATTTCCATCGCTATTGCTATCGCTATCGCCAACGCCCTTGCCAACGCAAGCAAATAAACATCAAAATTGAACTGGAATGCATCGTGTAACCTTCCTAATCTCACCTGCATTGATTGTGTAGCTCTCCGTATAACCCAGTCGAACCGGCATTGTGTAAGCTCATCCATCATAGAGTAACATCATTGGTCATACCTTATGCAAAGAAAGCTTCCCCTTCGCGATAGCCTGTTCAGTGAGGGGAAGGACAGCACGGCCCGCTCTTTAGGTAGGGTTCACCTATCGGGAACAGTCTAAGGGCAAGGTAAGTAGTCAAGGTAAACTGCGAAGATAAGATGATCCCGAGAGAAAATTACCTTATGCCCCGCTCTCCTTTGATTAATTAATACTTTAACGATTATTAATTAAGTGTGATAACCTTATTGTAGTAGCAGTAGTAGGACCTCGCTTTGCTTTAGCGCTTACCTATAAATGGATCTACTAGTTAGAATGCTAGTTCTGGTCCCGAATCAACGGGTTATGGCACAGGATCTAGATCTGCTCGAGCTCAAACTGGGTAATGAACTGCTTCCGCGTAGCTACTCTCTCGGCTTCTGTACTTGTTGGATTTGAATCTATAAATGAAACTCCTGCCTTTATGCTTCCTGACACGGGCCTACTGTCTCCCTGGGACCAGGCCCTCTGGCCCGGCGCTCCTGTGCCTCGTACTTGCACGGGTTTGACAAGGGTATAGTTCACGCCCTCTAGGGCTGGATCTACCGCTATGGACTAACAAATATGGTGTCTTAAACTACTCGCTTTGAAACTGGTAGAGACGGTTCAACTTCATTAATGGGCATTGGGTAAACCGAGTCAACCAGCTCTGGAACTAGCTCAGATACTGGTACATAAACTCGCTTCTTCCCTTTGTATCCCCTTTATGCTTCTCCATCCATAAGGCTGCATCCGCGCATTTCTTTCCGGGGCTGCCTTTAGCAATATATCATTATTAGTAGGTGCGATATTACCTGGGTCGTCAATCAACGACTAGCTCTGTTCTTGGAAAAACGTGTACGTCACGTGGATATGCATCCCGATCTGGAATTGGAATTGGAACAGAGATAGGCGTGGGATATATAGTGCGGCGAGGATACTAGCTTTTGAACAGAGGCTTAATCCGCGACTGAAGGGTGTAGATCTGAATCTGCTATTGTTGGGAAAACTCCGCCCTTCTGATGCTTGCTTGGTGGCTGGTCCTGGCTATGATGCTGCTACGGGTGAACCTTAAACAACTGGCTTTGGAACTGAAGGATCTTAAACAACTAGCTTTAGAACTGAACGTCTGATGGTATGGTCGCAATTCGGTGATATTCCAGCTCGTATAGGGGTTTGATGGAACTTCCTTCGTAAATGGGATATCCAACGAATGCAACTGAATCCGCCCAAACAGTAATTGGATATCGATCTCCATCTCCAATCAATTTATATATTGCTCAAGGCTGCCTGCTGCAACCTATGTTCCTGCCTTCGCTACGGGGTTTTTATCTCAACCTGGAAAAGGTCCAACCACTACTAGATCAATAGCATAAGAGGCAGCTCCGGCCTGGTCCGAGACATGGACAAGTGCTTCCTGATCCACCCCGATCTATGTGCGCAGAGCCCATCCCAACAACTGGAAAGCACTTACACACAACAAAGTTTACCGACCCGCTTCTACCGTTTAGTATATCGCTCAGGGCTGCCACACTGCTGTACCATTTGACAGGAGCAAGCGCGTCATTCAAATATTAATAATCGTTCAAGACTGCGGCTTACCATAAAAGACAAACGATGCCCAACTACCTAAGTTGACTCATCAGGACCCGCATCTGCAACAGGAGGAATACAAGGTTGAACACCCTTAACAGTCGGAGGTGGAACACCCCGAACCGGCAGCCCTGAGCGATATGTTAGTAATATGTGGAACCCATAAATCCCAAAACAGAGGGAACACCTTGATTAGCAGTAGGCGGAACCCGATTGGATGACCGCGCCGATCCTTTATATGTTACATAAGCTTCAGTTTTAGCACCAATATTATACGATGCGTCCTTCGCTCTTTGATAATATCCAGTTGATTTCTTTATTGATTGATAAGGAGAGGGTTGGTAATAGCAGGGTGAATGAATTCCTCCATAAGATTCTCAAGGCCAACTAGAAGTATTGATCTTTAGAAGCTTCGCTAGAGTGAAATCAGGAAGGGCTCTTCGAAGCCCGGGTTAAAATGTGAAGGGTTGATCGGGCTGGCCGCCGCTATCTCAATCTATCTCAGGTAAGTGATAACCTGAGCTACGCTTCTCTCTAATGAGATTGTCTAGCTTGCTTGCGCTGCGCGTAGAGGTACAGATCCGTGCGTTTGTTGTCTCTGTCTGTAGAGGAACAGTACGATCCTGGACTGGCCTCCTTCGCATGACCTGGAGAGGAAATAGGTCCGTGCTACTAGAAGGCCTCTGAACTCCTCCCTCAGGACACTGGTTGCCATGGGGACGGGGTAGCCCCGACTTCCACAGGTCCTTGGTTCAACCTCCTAATGGGAATTTAGGTCCTTGCGCGGGCGTCTTATCAGACTTGCTCTGTAGTGCCCCTTAATTTGTGTGTGAATTTGTGTTATCCCTTGAGCATAGCGAGAAGGATATCCCGCATAGCGAAGGTCAGGTTATCCACTTATATTTATTCCCCTCAAAGAGCTTCCCTTCTTAAGGGTGGGTTGTTTGAAGGTAACCCTTCTTTAGTTCTATCCTTTTAAGAAAGCAAATCGATTATACAGCCCTGCCCTTATATACGGTTTTAAGGGTTGATCTTTCCCTTTCTTCCCCTACGGTTTTAAGTTCTTTAAACCTGAACTTCTAAATGTTTGTGCCGTTCTTACCCCCTAGCAAATCTATAACGTTGAAACTACCGGTTTTCAGGTTCTAATTTCCCACGTACTCTTATCCCCTAAGTGGTGTTAAGGTCACGTTCATACCTTTTAAGTGCTTTCAAGAAACCTTTATACTCTTCCCCTACGGTTTTAAGGTTTTCTTTTTCTCTCCGGTTTTCAGGTATAGCCTACCTCTAAGCTAACGTTCTTTTAAAGGTTGGTCGAATCAACTAAAGGTTTGATCGAATCATTAAAGGTTGGCGGCAAGCGGCATCCATCCATAAGGTAGGTGCCGATCGGGGGTTGATGAATGAGAGGAGATGAATGGAGATCAAGATCGAAGCTGGGCTGGGTTGCTTGCGGGGGCTCTGCCTAGGAGGAAGCTTCGGGCCAGGGAGAGGATAAAGGGGGCTCGGGCAAGAGCATAAGCTATCCGATCTTCGTTCTACCTACGAGGGTGGCGTAACGTATTGATACAGGAGTAAGTCGAGGAAAGATGAAAGATAAGGTCGAGGAAAGATGAAAGATAAGATCGAGGAAAGATGAAAGATAAGATCGAGGAAAGATGAAAGATAAGATCGAGTAAGTCGGGAGGGACGTTGGCTGCTGTGTACCGACCACCACGATTAGAAACGAACCAGCAGTGTTCCAACCAAATGGGGAATCTTGTTCAATCCATAGACAGACACCCATCTCCAACTGGGACCACTCGACCGATCTCATCGACTTGTAGATTGGTGCATGCAATGGTAATTCTCATTGGAAGAAGTTGATCGATGAGTCGTTCTCCCCTCCTTCATCCATCGCATTTTTCCCCGTTCAGGAGGAACTGTTTTCGTGATCGAATTACGAGATGGATATACGAACTGTATAGAATCATTCGCTGGAATGGGATAAGTTATTCCTCTATATAATCCCAATGGGATATTCGAATCCACCAAAGATACGATAGGTATTTGTAATCGATCAGCTTCGAGTATGACCGAGGACTCCCTATCTGCATTCATTATTGCTACACGATCTGGTTGTTGGCCGGATCCTCCGAAAAAATTGATCTTCCTATTCCTCGAACGTGAAAGACGGATCTTTCTCGGAATCGGAAATAGATGCATACTCGAAGAATTGGTCAAAAAACCCCCGATCCTCCATTGATAATCATTTATACAGCTCCGATCGATTTTCGTCGCCATTTGTTCCACTATATCATCGGATAACGAATTGGTATTTACGAATAATAAAAGGCCTTTTTCACGAATGGGAGATCCTATGGAATGACAAGCGTTTCGTGAACAAATCAGTGTCTTGTCTGGATTGGGAATAGCAATTTCATTTCTGGAACCGTATATATATACTTCGGAATGGTGAGCAGCTACCCGACGGCCCAGATGTGCGTTCGTACTCGGTGATTTTTGAAGAACCAAACTGGGGGGATTGTACATGGTCCTCTTTCGAGCTGGCTCAGGTGGTTAGCTACGTATATATATATAGATATATATATATATATATATATATAGGTATATATCCATTAGTATCAATCTATATATGGATAGAGAGTAATATATTAGAATCAATGTATAAATGGATATGCATAAATGGAATTAATGATGCTTTATCACTCGATCGACTAGATATGGAAGGCTGGCTGTTTATCGCTCGCTCACGCTTGGTACTTCTCGATCTCCGCCTACCTAAATGAAATTTGTGCCAGAATTACGGCAAATTCTGTCATCTAGTATAGCACAGAATTTGTGAATTACGGCTCACCTCACTATAGCGAGCAAGCAGTAGCAGTAGTTGCATTCTGGCCTTATTGATTGAAGTTGCATGCACGGTATAACCTTATTGATCATCTCTTCATTTAGGCTCCTGCTAGCCTACCCCGCTTTCCTTTGTGGCCCCGAGTGAGGCTGGCTTCTGTCGTGTCGCCCGGTGTTTTTCCCGCCGTGCGACGACTATTCTATTATATAAGGTTATCCCTCGTAGCTCAGGGAAGGTTCTCACTTACCTGAGATAGCGGCGAAGGTAGGTAAGGTCACTTACCTGAGCATAGCGAAGGTAAGGTCCTGAAAGGTCTTACCGGGTTGGGATGGAGACCTTGCAATGACTTATGTAACGTGTAAGGGCCTTGCTATGACTTATGTAACGTGTAAGGGCCTTGCCCGGAAAGGACTTAAATAGCCTATCGCTTGGCGAAGTGTTTCTATAACGTATTGACTCGTCTAACTTCGGTAACTAGAGATAGCATAAGGCCAAGGAAAATAGTAAGTTACATAACTCCATAGACCTGGAAAGGACTTAAATGCCCCAGGAAAGCCAAGTATCTAAGTGCAATGCCTCTGTACTAAGTAAGTCATAACTTAAACTAGTCGTCAATACGTTAAAGCAATACGAGGAAAATGCCATTAATAATACTTTGAAGTAATTACATCTAATATAACATTGAAATCTAATATAACATAAAGAGAAGACACGACTCCACAGAATGTAAACTATGGGCCAATTCCTCTCTTTTATTTAAGTAATGACTTCGGTAACTAGAGAGTTAATAAAGAGAAAACATAGAACACGATCTCTTTCATCTCGTATCATTTAACCAGGGCCAAGGATATAAGTATAAAGAGAAGACATAACTCCCTTAAAACTAGACTCACCAGTCGCTTCAAAAATTGAAATAGACTCTGAATTTACGTTTATGGAGTTATTCTATTTATTCTCTAGTTACCGAAATGATACGAGACGTATGGAGTTTTTATCTTTATTCTATAGTTAATGTAATTACTTAACTTAAAATAAATACTTCGTAGATTAAGAGACTTGGTAAATATAGGAGATCCACCGTTATATTTATTTATAGTGATGATCTATTGAAGAGAAAGAAGGTCATTTTAGCATGTCCGTTGGCTTGGTTATGGTCCCACCCAAGAGATATAGATATCTTTCTTTCTAAACTATCTATCTATCTATAGAATGCATAGATAGTTCTCTATGGAAGGAATGGGAAATGGCAACCCCATGCTATCTATGGAATTACCACCTTCGAATCGCTTCGCTACCCCTCCCTACTTAGACGGACGCTTGCTTCGTTCAAATTGCTTGCCTGCCTTCTCCAGTCAGTGTCCACCCAGCAAGCACAGGTGGGGGGAAATCAATTCATATCTATGTTTGGGGACCATCCGGTTGCCCAATCACTGAGTGTTATTCAACCCAACCATAGCAGTACCAGATCAGAAACAAAACCTACAGCCAGCCCAGATCAGAAACAAAACCTACTTTCCTTCCTTGGCAGTACCAGATCAGGGACCTACCTACGTAGAAAACCATTTCAGCACGCAGGGTGTTTTATTCTATTTCTTCTTTCTTTCCCGGAACAGCGCCTGCTTATCTCCTTGGGTGGAGTGGTTGAAAGCGCAATCTGTGGTTTTCTACTGCTATTGTTGGAATAACACGAGCTAAGGTAGGTGCTGTTTCATAAACCTTACTGGTCCGAATCCCACCTGATCTTCGCTAAGGTAGGCGTGATCGCTATTGTTGGGATAACACACACAAGTTTCTATCATTTTGGCTGTTGTTTGTTGGCAGGCTCAGTTGGCATCAACCGGTCCCGCCATACCCCAACCACATGAATTATGTCGGCCCAGGGAGTGGTCCAGCAGGTGAGGAAGTCACGGAGTTACTCCCAGCTATTTTAATTTCTCTCCTATCCACCTTGCTCTCCTCCTGAAGTACTTTCTCTTTGTTTGATTCCATCCATTAAGTGACTGGTTGTAGTAAGGGGGTCTTTTTCGTTTAATATAGATAGAGTAGATATATTATCATTCTAGATATTCTATAATATAGAATATATCTATAACGTATTTTTCCTTTTTTAAGCAATGACGTATAACAACTATATAAGAGAATACATAACACCATAGAGGAGAGGAAAGCATTATTACTTTAAGTAGCCTCTTCTTTACGACATGAAAGAAATATACCTGGCTTTATTATTGCACCTTGAAAGTATTTTAATTGGCTCTTCCTTGACGAAGTGTTTCTATAACGTATTTACGTATAATAAAGTAACTAGAGATAGAATAAAGCTTCTATAGTAAGTTACACAATATCTTCAAATCTTTCCCAAGTCTCTGGTTGATCTATTTTAAGTAATTCTACTAGAGATAGCATAAAGAAAGAATGAACATAACACCTACATGCATGGTCTTTAAATAACCCATATCTAAGTAATTTCTAATGACGTTACATTAGTAACTAGAGCCAGGGAGATAAGTATAAAGCCAAGCAAGGGAATAAAATGGTGACATACCACCATAGAAAGCATAACAAAGTCTTTCTTTGTAAGGCACTTTATTTTGCCCCGCGAGCTCGTATCATGTATAGTGAGAGATAATAAAGCCAAGGGGGCCAAGGAAAATAGTAGTGACATAACTCTTTGGATTTATTAGACGAAGTGTTTCTTTTCAGTAATGTCCTATCTAATTTCGGTAATTAGCCAGGTATCGTCGTGCATAAAGAGAAGACATAACTCCATAACACTATCACTACTTTAGCCCATCAAGAAAAGTCGTTAGGAGAATACGGGTGAAAAATAGCAGGCATGGTAAGGCCCTTTCACGTGCTAGCCTATTTTCTTCGATGGCGGCCCGTTGGTCTTTAATCTAAAGATCCTCAAATTTGATACGGCGAAAGGTCTGCTGGCTGGTTTGGCCAAGGAAATAAGTAAGTATACTTCGTTACACTAAGGCTAAGGCTTGGCAAGGCGGGGGTGAGTTAGCGGAGGTTACCGTTAGGACAGCCATCTCCTTATATTCCATACTTTAGCCCATCAAGAAAAGGAGGCGGGGAATACTTACATAAGGCATGGCTCCCAGTAAGGCCTTTAAAGTCACGTTCGGGGTGAATACTGTAAGGCCTTTAAAGGTCCTATTTTAAGGTGAATCCTTCCTTCGTTCGAGAATAAGGCCTTGAAAGGGCCT
>Ga0316216_1000009_pt1 | contig 27881 bp, 18 predicted proteins | sample NRE6metagenome_FD_207800 | JGI IMG/M metagenome (GOLD analysis project Ga0316216, IMG submission 207800) | Spruce roots microbial communities from Maridalen valley, Oslo, Norway - NRE6 | ecosystem: Host-associated > Plants > Roots > Unclassified | place: Norway: Oslo | collected 2017-09-15
CTGACTTCAGATACAGATTTGGTTCCAATTCTTGAAGAAAAGCATAAAGTGTAAAAAAATTGTCCAGTCTGAAACCATGATAAGGAGCTAAATGGATAAGGGATTACGATTCTGCTAGAACAGGTGGAAAGTGCTATCACCTGCCCTCAGAAAGGTGGAACCTCACTCACCACAAACCTGAAAAGTTGCCTTGTTCAGAGCACAATTGTATACAGAAACCCTGAAAAGAATGAAGCTCAAATGGGTTGGATTAAGGTTCAAATATACACTACTTATCCACCCTATTCCTTCCTAGTGGTCTATATGAATAAAAAGATAGAAAGGGATGGAGTGAGATCGAGCAAATAGTAGGGTACCACAGCGAAGACTCCATCACTCAAATTGTAGCATATGACTTCAGGTAGTCATACAGAAAGCAACATTCTGGTCAAGAAGATTGAGCAGGTTAGAGGTCAGATTTTGGGAAATGATTTTGTTGCACAGGGGCGTGCAAAACCTCCAGTTTGGAGGTTATTATGGGCCCCCAATTTGTCTATTTTATGGCCCATACTATATATAAATTTTATACATTTTTTCCCTAAGCCACGACCTTCATGGAAAACATTAACACTTTTTGATGACCAATGTAGACAATATTACTTATGCTTATCTAATTAGATATTATTTGCTTAATTCCAAGATTGAATGTGATATGCTTTATCTTAAAGTGATTTTTTCTTCTTTTGCTATGATTTGCATATGTGAACTAATGTTGCCTAAAAGCAGGATAATAATGCGGGCGGGGATTCGATCCAAGACAAGCTGATCTCTTTCACTTATTACCCCATACCACCTTGCTGAATGATTTCTCAATTTGAGGGATCTTCTTCCTTCACCATCTTCAGAGCTGCCAGAACTTAGAGGCAGCCATAAAGACCTCAAGCAATTTGATTCCCTACTGATCTAGAGAATTAGAATTTACTAGGAGGGAAATCAGTCCTTTGTAACAGCATGCATAAAATTAGGAAGTTAAGCGACAGCCCCCACCAATCAAGGAACTGATCGGAGGTTTTAGATAGGACTCTTTTTAAAGTACAAATAGAGGCATAGCTGATAGGATAGGTTAGCTAGTATTGTCATTCATTTTATTAGTACTGTAAAAGTGAATTCAATTTTGATTTGAAGGCAGATTTCCGCACTTATCTTCAATGAACATTTGTTAATAGAAGAGCAGAGTTTGACTGAAGATATGAGCATCCGTGTGTTTCTTTAGGGTTCCCGTAGTTTCCTTGAGTAGGGCCCACTCAAGGGAAGGATAGAGGACCCCTTGTTGCTTTATGTTTCTTATTTCTTAATTTATGTTTTATAATGTGTAGACTCCTGTAGAAAACATAGTGTGTTTATGTAATTTTATCTCAGCAATGTCTTTACTTTTTGCATTTCCTTCTATTGTAATTTCATTCATGTACTTCCTTCATTGCTTTTCACTTACAATGTTCAGTACTTTTATGTTAATTCCATGAATAAAAACATTATTAGTGGTGTCAAAGGGTTGAACAATCTAGCAGCAGCACAAGATTAGTGATTCTAGAAACCTTTTTAATCTCACTAGCTTCTGAGCTTAGGGGTAGTTACCTTAGACCTTCATATACCTTCTGCACATTGTAAGAGGAGATAGGAGTCAAAGTCCTGGACCTTAGTGCCCAATAAGAAAGTTAGGATGAGCTATCAAAGTTGAGCATTTGCTTTATGACAGTTTTTAATTAGTCTAGTAATTAAGATTTTACTTATGTAGTTTGCATACATAGTGCACAGCACCTCATAAGTTTGAACGATCCCTGGGTTTATAATGAAAGTAGAAATAAGAGGCGGCAATCTTGCTGTCATTCTTTGGCGCAACAGTTGGTCGGAGGTTTAGACAGCTGGTAACGGGAAACGAACCTGCACTTTGACTATGGAATCCAGAAGTTTCCTCGTGGGCGAAGGGAAAAGACTTTAATGAGGAACATCACAGTTACATAAGACTCTATGGTTTTTAAGGAAAACTGTATATAAACTTTTATTATATAATGAACTTACATGAATGAGCACAAGAGGCAGAAGGAAAACCTCCCGTGAATAGTAGGTTGAAGTAGGTCGAGGGATATTGGGATAGCCAAATTTAGATTCTGCAGCAATTGATAGGATGGTTTGTCAAATAAAAAAGACCCAGTTGATGAGTCCGCTTAGAGCTACAAGAAGAATTGAAAAGAGGATGAGGAAATGGAGGACAAAGGGAAAGACTAGGATAAACCTGTACAAGACCCACTAAAAAAAAACCTATTATTCTATTCCTTTTTAGATTCCTTTTTTGCTTCCATTTACCTGCCTATTGCTTTTAAGGAACACCTTCGTACGGAAGGCACTATTAGCCAACCCCCTACCTTGGTTCCAAAGGCCTAGCACCTTTTCTCCCCCCTATACCCAGAGCTTCATGAATCTTAGTGGCTACTCACTATGCTCTTATTGGGACAGCATGAAACAACTTTACTTTCCTTTTACTTAAGTGTTTCCAAACACCCTATTTACCCCCTAGACCTGCCCTAGATCACTTCCCCATGAATTGTAAGTACCACTATTCCTCTCTTGTCGGGATGGGATTAACAACCCGGCCAGCCAGATACCATTGAGGAATTCAGACAGTATTGCTAGGCACTTTTCATGCCTACACTTATGCTTGCTTTTAGACCCACTTATTACTACCAATAACCACCTTTACTTTTTACTTTCACTGCCTCCACATTGATTGGATGGGCTTCTATAGACACAGAGCATTCACAGGCGGGGCGGACGATACAGCACCTGCGTTCGATAACTAACACACAATTGCTTACATATTCTTACTTCGGAGGTGGAGGTACCACTTTGACTTACTAGTTACTTTAGAATCTCCCTACTTGCTTTAGACCGCTCAGTCGTGGAATTGTTGGAACTGCCTTCTTGGATTTAGTAAATACTGCCTTGCCTTATGAAGTCTTCCGGGTATCACATATCAGATTCTGCCACATATGTATGAACTTATTGGTATAATGTTCCCACCCACGGAGCCTTGCTGATACGAGTCGGGAATTGAAACCAAATCCTGTACCTTCTCACCTTAGGAGAGGGAGTCCCTTACCAACCTATTCAGGAATCAGAAGGAGGTTCTTTATGCTATGAATACTTTACTTTCTCTTCAACCAACAACCTATGTTAGGGAGGTACAACTCTATAGACCCGGGATGGCATGGATAGCATGAAACAACAACCTTAACCTTACCTATTTAATTCTGTGTTTCCTAAATAGCCCGCTATAGACCTAGACTATATCACGAACTTAATGAAGCGCTTAGAAGGCATTGCTTAGACCTTCTCTTCTCAGGGCCGGATGGATCAACCTGGTTGGTTGTTCTAATTGATGATACAATAAGTGGGATTGAAGTAATATATGGTAGCTTCTATATTGGTGGTAGTAGTTGCCCACCAGCTCACGATAAGGGGTAAATTCAGTACATAAAAGTGGCCAAAGAATAAAAGGTAGCGTTGGGAATCAATCTATACATCAATTCCTATCTGTTAAGAGTTCATATTAATCTTTATCTCCACTCCAATAAGCGCTTTAATTAAAATCTTTATCTCCATGAGATATTCCTCTACGAAGCTACCACAGAATGGTATGTTAACTTACTAATATCTTCATCTCTAGTAGTTAACATAATATTGGCATCTAATGATAGGTCAATTTGACTCCTCTTCTCCGATAGAGATATGACTCTCCGAAGCTTACACAAAGTTAGTTCACCTAATAAGACTGGTTAGTTCACTGGAAAAAGGAACTTGGCAAAGATCAACTCTAAGCTAATAGTGAGACTCTATAGCGCTAGTCAAAAGTCTAGGAGTTCTGTCTATACAGCAGCTTAAGACTCCACATGGATGAGACTCTTCTCTTAAAGCTTGTTTCCATGGAACTGGTGGGGCAAAAGGCATTCCGCCCTACAGTATTGGACCTCGTTGCCCGCGAAGCGGTTCCGATGCCTATTTTATATCCTCTAGCCTAGGGCCTATTCCAGTTCCATTTTACCGGAGCAATGGCAAAGTCAAAAGCAGGAGAGGCATAGATAGCAGCAAGCACAAAAGCTATTGCGGAAGCAGCGCGCTCAGTTTCAGTAGCAACACCACTAACATCAGCAAATTTAGATCGAGAGACAGTCCGGGGTTAAGTTGATGCCATGACAAATAATTGGTTGATCTTGTTTAATCATAATCTGCATATGGAACCGATGGATCTGCTGCCTCCTATTGGTCAACTGGCTAATTCACTGAGTAAACCCCAGCAACCGGCTCTTCCGGGTAAAAAAACACCTAGCCTATGCCTCTATCTTTGCCTCTTATGCTTTTTCTGCTGATGTATGGTATAGTAAGATATAGTCCGGGACGCCCGAGACCAATCATACATTAGCAAGCGCGACACCGGACCCAGATTAATTATAAGCAAGTGCTCTGCTGCCAATCAATTCATAGAAAGCATATCGCTGACCTTACAATCATAGTTGCTATGCCTACCGTTAGTCATAAAGTAAACGTGACGCCCCGATTTTATATTCATTTCCATATGGAAGAACCTGTGGCCAGCACTACCTTTATGATTAGTGGCTGCCCGTCCTTCATAATAATAGTAAATAGGGCTGTATAATCGGTGTTAATCTCTACTGCAGTGGCCGTAGGAAACACTTTGTAAGGGGCTGTGGCCGTACAAGAGAGAGACTGTTGTGGCCATCAAAGAGAGTCATGTTCCGGTAGCTAGACTCTTAGTAGTTTCTATAATAATATTTTTCACTGTTGATAGGCCCGGACCCAGAAAGAAAATAAGAGGCTCCTCTGCCCCTGCTTCTTCGGATGCCTTTGCTACGAGTTCATATGATGATGAAACCCCTGCCTTAGACTATGAGGCCTATGCCCATGCCTAAACTAAATAAATAGGTGAAACTGTGGGTGCTGCTCCTTCCTTTGCTGCGAGGTAGGCTCCCTATAATTATGAAGTACCAACGGCTGGAGGATCTGGAACTATAGAATATACTACCATCTTTGCTGGCTTTGCTCCGCACCTTGCTTCTGGAACTAGATCTCTATCTAACAGAGACAAGATATGGATATGGAACTGGACGAAGGGATGGCATAACAGACTATGGAACGGACCTATATTATTAGGGGACTGGAACCGTGCGAAGGGAAACAGAGCGAAGAAAGGAAGCTACAAGGACTGGATCAACTATTGGATAAGCTACTGGCACTGGATATGGATCACAATAACTAAACTATGCTACTACTAGTAATGGTGCTTAAACAATTGGTGCTTCTACAGGTGGGGCTTCAACAGGCTATGGATTTGGATCATGATCTGGTTAAGATGCTGGCTATGCTGCCGGGACTGGATCTTCTACTTAGTGTAGGACTGGAACCGTAGCTACTGGCTATGATGGGTATGTCTCTGGATATGGATCATCAACATCAATGACTGGTTCATATACAGATGCTTCAACAGATGCTTATGGCTTATATGCTTACCCCGCAACTGGATTTGCTACGTGTGCTTCAACAGATCTACTGAAAGCTATGAATCTGGACCTGGAACTACTCGTCTTGCTACTCGTCTTGGTGGATATGCTTATTTAGTGACTGGTGCTGCTCCTTACTTTGTAGCTCTAGCTGGCTATGCCTTAGCCTCTACCGGTGCCTATACCTTTGCCTACGTTACCAATGCTGGTGGTGTACGCTACTGATCCTATTGGTGCTACTTATGCTGTTGATGCTGGTGCTATAGATGGATCTACTGTTGCAGGATCTGGCTTTGGATCTGTATCTGCTACCTTTGCTTCTTATGCTACTGGTTCAAGGTAAACAACCGGAGAAACTATGGCTTATTCAACTGACTTGACTTAATCACCCGGATCAACCTCCGCCTCTGACGCCCTTGCTTATGGTAGTAACCGAGGGCTAGCTGGCTCAGGTGCTTACTTTGCTTTTGGTCCAACTGCTGCATCAACGACTACCCATGCTTATGGCTTTTCACTTTATGTGCTTTGAGAAACTTATACTGGTACTGGTAGTGGTGCTGGTACCTATACCCTTGCTTCTGTATGCCTAAGCTACTGGTTCTTAAGCTGCTATAGGTAGTTCTGGGTCCACCTCTGCTACCGTTGCTTTTTCCGCTTGCTGCTATCGATCTAACAGAAGGTATGCTTGCTTTGATTCTAGTGGCTATGTTGCCGGATCTCTAACTGCTCGTGCTATAAGCTATGCTGCGTATGGATATGGGCCTAGATCTGGATCTTCGACTGGTTAAACCGGAGAAACCCTGGGGTATGTAACTACTTCATCGACTGGATCAAGGTAAGCAACTGATTCTGGTTATGCACCTGGAACTAGCTTATGCTACTGAAACTACTGACTGGTGCTTCAACTTCCGCATCAGGATCTCGATATGGTGGAACATATTTATATGCTACTGGTTCTGGAACTACTGATGGATAAGCAACTGTCTCTGCTAGATATGCTGTTGTATTTGCTATGTGTACTGATGCTTTAGGCTATGGGTATGGCACTGCATCTCGATCTGTAGTAAGGGATGTCACTGGTTACCGCGGGTACTGGTCCTGGCTCAGATGCTGCTAGTGCTTCTAGGTATCGAACTGGATCTTGCGCTTATGGATCTATATAATATGGCTATCGATCTGGGAATGGATAAATTATATATATCATAAACTGATGCCATACATTGATGTTTTTAGTCCCCCTCCCTTACTTCATTTTGCTTGCTTATGACATGGGAGAGACTATATACCATTTCCCACAGCAGGAGAGGCAAGGGTAGCATAGGCTATAATACAGACAGAGGCATGTGACCGGGTTACAGCACCAGTAGCATAAAAGAAGGTATAAGTTGGAACAGAAGCATAAGCAGATCGAGTAGCATAAGTTGGTACTGCACCCATAATTTTTCTGAGTCATGTCTAAATAAATAGTTAGCCCGTCTTAGCCCAAGTCCAAGGCAGAACGTGCTCTTATTCCCTAAAATGGCCACATCGCTGGTTTTTGGTTCCCGCGTGTGTTGTGTAAAAAGGTCGTTTAAACGCGGGTCTTTCTTTCCGGTGGATGGGCACATCGCGGCTTCTAGTTTCTTTCTACTGATGCCTTCCCGCTGATCGCCTAGAGAACCAGTAGCAATACCAGTAATTGACCTAGCATAGCAGTAGCAGCAAGAGCATATAAGCCCAGGCCATATCCCTATGCCCAGAAACCATCCCGGTCATCACTACAATAGCAATCTCACTCAGCAATAGTAACAGTGCAGTATCACAACTAATCAACCTGAGCCTACAAGTTCAGCAGGAGCCGGACAGGAAAAAAGTCAAGGGAAGGACAGGACTGTAGAGCAGGCATATTAGGGAAATAGGGCAAGAACAGTAAAGGGACAGGAAAGGCGAGACAGCAGGCAGGGAATAAAAGGCAGTGGGCAAAGACAGTAGGATGGTAAAGGCAGTAAGGCAGGCGGAGCAGTAAGGCAGGGAAGGAGAGCAAGGTAGGAGTTTCATGAGTTTGAGATCGAGTAGAAGATATAATAACATATCCAGATACAGTGCCAGTAAAAAAACCAGATGTTTACCTAGAACCAGCACCAAGAAATGTGCAAGTAGCAGTCCCTGTTTAAGAACCATAACCTACAGAGGCAGAGCCTATTCGAAAGCCCGTGTTACCCTTTCCATTTCAATAGATTGTTATATAGCCCTTAGTTCCTTATCCTTTTCCATCGGGCACCCGTTGAGAAAGTGAAAGCATCATAAGCATAGGCATAGGCAAGAGCAAAGGCATCACCAGCAGTTCCACCAGTAGTTGAAGCGTCCGAGCCAGTCTCACCCACGGCAGATTGAATTCCAGATAGCTAGCCATAGTCAGTCAACCGAGTGGATCCAGTTGACTCAGTTGTTTACTTTTGAGCATCATATATAAAGGATCAGGAACTTACCTTTCCGCTGAAGGGGGGAAGGAATGTGCGTATTTCCCCTCGGTTCTTCGATCACGTGTTACTTGGGTGCATAGGCGCTATGTAGGTTCGAATCTTTCCACCCACTGCGGTTCAAATAGCACAGAGAACCATGCCATTAAAACGAGTTATAATACGTAAAAATGGTGTCAAAGTTCCCTTCGTGTGGTTCCAAATCCAGCGCCTAAGCTAGTTGACTCGGGACCAATTCCGGGTGTGGATCCAGTTTCATAGCCATAGCTATATCCCGTGTACCCTACAGCATACCTTCCAGTAGTAATAGAGCCATTACCCCGCCTAGATACGGTTGAAGAACCTGAGATCCATATCAAACCTTACTTGAACGTGAACGGGCCGCCCTATGCCTTATGGATGGATAGTTCGAAGTCTTAATGGGATATAAAAGAAATGGAGATGCTTAATGTTCTTCTTAATTAACCCCCATGCCGGCCGCTGCCTTCCCTTCGTAGAGTCCCACACCACATCTTACCTACCTTAGAAGCGCTCAGGTCACTTTGCATGCGCAGCGAAGGGAAGGCGTAGGTAGCGAGTTCGGGAATATATTCAAGGTCAACCCTGAGGCGGTCGTATTCCCTCCCTTCTTGCCTCCCATCCCACCCATAAATAAAGAGTCAAGTAGTTCCCCCCGTCCTTCCCTTATTGGAGCCGTACTGAGCAGTATTCCTTTCCTGTAACGAAGTACTTCGTACCTTGGATCCAATCAATAGGTGGAAGGCCTGGAACGACCTGACCTGTTCGAGCACTAGACCTTCTCATTCCTGCCCGCCCGAGCTACTATTAGGTAGGGCTACACGAACTAGATCCCTCTTGAACCAATCCTGAAGTGGACTCTTACCAACTGAAGATAGCATCATTCCTTCCATCTATCCCAGGTAAGAACATTCCCAAGGTTCCTTATCGGTAGAGGTCTAGGGTCTCGATCTAGGTTCTAGGTCTATGGTTCCGTAGAGTTCGAGGGTAGAGATCGAGGTCTATGTATGACTGTCTCCAGCCGAGTAGCCCAGCTCAGCCAAGTATCCAAGTCGAATAGTGCAGCAGCTCCCAGCCCAGTTGAGTAGGCCCAGTCGAGTATCTCAACTGAGTATCCGAGTATCCTAGTATCCCAGCCCAGAGGCAATGTGATCGGCCATCGAAAGCCCTTGTGACAAGTAGTACCTCCTGTCGACTGGCTCTCTGCAATGACCTGAAGGCAAGGACTACGAAGATTGGCAGCAATGCTTGGCAATGACACCTGTCAATTACTAGGGACTAAGACTAGGAACTATGACTGAGGACTAAGACTAGCGGCTCTCGGGAATGACAACTGGCACTGACTAGAGCTGCACTGACAAGAGTTTAAAGCACTTTCTTACTAGAGCTTCAATGACTAGAGCTTCTAGTGAGTACCTTCTATCCGCAATGGCTATTGAGAGTGCTTATGGGCGTCTATGTCTGGCGGATAATCGAAAAGTGAATCAACGTATGTAATGCATGTTCATCCCTAGTCACTAGTGTTAAACGTCTGAAAATGTAATTCTTCAAAAAGAAAAAGTTCCTTTGGATGCGAAGTTGGGTTCTGTATAAAAATCGATAAAAAATATTGTTTCCAGCGGTCAGGCCTTTGGCGGTCGTGACTGGAAGCAATCGATGATTCGAGCGCGCGTCATTACATATATAATGAAATAGATCCTCCTCGTATATGATATTCTTCTATGTTTCGTTACCTCACCCTTGATTTATTCCCCTCAAATCGCTATGCGAAGGCCACGGAGTGGAAGAAAATAGTTCACTTCAATTCAATCAATTGCCTTTGATAAATTATGAAATTTTGAAATCACGTTATATAAGGAGGAATTAATGCTCCCCATCCATTTCCAATATTCGAAGACTCATTCTCCTTGCTATTTCAAAATCGTCTTTCTTCCATTCAAGGATAGGCGCCGCCGAGCCCGCCGTGGTTACTGCGCGGGTGGTGAACGCGTCAGAAATATGGGAGGGATAGGAGTCTGAGTGCTCTTAGTAGGTCGGGGGCCCTTACTTAACTTACACCTCGCTTTGCTCTTCCCATGGAGCAGAGATCTTCTTGAATCTCTCAAAATTCGGAAGATGGACCACATCGGTCTCGATCCGAGCTGTTTCCCAAGATCGCTACCGCCGCAAGCGACCGTATCTGGAAACTCCCTAGTGGGCTTGGATTTTATGTCATCCTGAAATGGAGACATCAGCTTGATGAGTGTTCCGTCGTGTTCGGTCCATAAAAGATCTGAGACCACATCGACCTGAAGCGTCCTGTAAATGCGCTTCTGACTCGTCATTTCCACTTGACCAACCCTATAGCTCTGCTTTCATGCATGCTTGTAAAATAGAATCATTCCTTCTAGCTCTTATCTTCTCTGGTAGGTAAGGTATAACCTTTCTAATAATAACAGGATAAATATGAAGGACGCTATCAGGGTCAAGAAGCCAGCCAAGGTACGAAGCAAGCCATAACTCCATAGAAATTGACAAGAAGTGTTTTTATTATGAGTCAAGACGTGAAATTCACACTTTGTAAAGTAAAATAGTGGGGAAATGAATGAATGGCCAGGCAGCCTGGATTATCGCATGAACGAACCTTTCGAGAGGAAGGAGATCAGCCCTACCTCGAACAAGTGTTTTCACGATGGCGGCTCTCCTGGCGCACTATTTGGTAAGTAAGGCAGACAGTATCTAGAAGTGGGTAAATAGAACAGGTTGATAGCATGCACGTAAGTAAAGGGAAGATATCAATAGCAATTACCCAAGTAAGATATTAATTAATAAAGTGCTATCGAACGCCCGTGAAAATGCTCTAAGTGAAGCCGCCGGTGCAATGGCTGTATCGAAGCTAAGATAAGTAAGGGACATGTAAGAAGGTAAGTCGTGAGGTTGCGAAATAGGTGGGAATGAGGGATATTCATTTGTTCAAAGTTATAAGAGGCGTTCTAAATGCAAAGAGTTCCTCCAATCCCCTGACTCCTAAAAGTGGCAAGATCCATGTCTCATCAGATCAGTGGTCCGGACCTTACTAGAGCCACCGATATGCACTGCCGAGGATTGCTCGTTTTTGGGCAATCGGCACATCGCTCGGGGGGCCGCCCACACGCACGCCCCCCGGTCTATTTCTGTCCTCGAATGACCCCTTATATAGACCTGTACGATAGTGTAAATCGTGCACCGGTCCCTCAATTCTTCTTCCTCCGTTTGGTCTCTTATACACGATTCACTCCAGGATTCGAGGCTTAGGCTCCATCCCTTGGATAAATGTGTTAGCAGTTTCTATTATTTGTGAAGCAGCAGGCCCTTTTCGTTGAATCTGGGGATGGCTCGGATCTAGTGCCTATAGTTTCTTTCCCATCCAAAATTATTCCTGGAGGCTAAACACATAGGTGGGAATTAAAAGCATGGACGCCATATGAGTCAAGGTTGTGTTAATAAGCCTATCAAAGGTGGAAGTAAGGTGGAGAAAAAACTTGATCCATGGGTTCTGTTTCAACCCCGGCTAATGTCTATGCTTATGCTTCCGTTGTATCTACCCGAGCTACTCATTACAGCTCCATGCCCTATGAAAGTACGTCTGGCCAAGAATGGAAAAATTGATGAAAAGGAGCCAACTCTATGCTATTTCAATTATTTAGCTAGAGCACTCCGCTAGCCCTATGGATTTGCAATATATTCTTTATATGTAATCCCTCATTCTTCGTTGAACTGTATGGGCTACCACTATGCTTTCATGACCATGTAATCCAGTTAATTCAAGGCAGTTTTCCACCTAACATTTAGCCTTACTATTATCCCCATATCGAAAAATAGGAATAGAAAAGATGGTCCAAAAACTACTTGCTATAGGGGTTATTTGCCCAAGTATTGGCCCCTGTTCTTCGCCAGTACTTTTGGTGCACAAGAACGATGACTCATGGTGCTGACGTGTATATTTTGGGGGTTAACAAAAACCACAAAATCCAGTAAAGATGCCCGATAAGGAATAAGTGCCAGAGCTGGCTAACCTGAAACAAGGCATCCTTACCTGCCTACAAAGACTGATTCTCAAACTAAAAGGTTTAAGTTCACTTTGGGAGAGGTTCATTCAAAGGTTTTGGCACAAATCTGAATTTAAGTACAACAGACCATCCGCAGACTGATGGCCAAACAGAGAGAGTTAATCAAGTAATTGAGGGCATGTTGCAGATTTATGTGATAGACAATACATCTAAGTGGGAGGATTTTTTATATTTAGTGGAGTTTGCATACAATAATGGGTATCATGCCTCTCTGAAAATGAGTCCTTTTGAAGCTCTGTATTGCAGAAAAAGCAACACCCCAGTAAGATGGGATAACCCAGCTGATAGAGTGGTAATTGGGCCAGAGCTACTCAAGGAAATGGAAGAACAGGTTACCAAGATCAAGCTGAACTTGAAGGCAGCACATGATAGGCAAAAGAGTTAAGCAGGTAAAGGCAGAATACCAAGGGAATTCCAAGTTGGGGAGCTGGACTAAGCTGGCAGCCATATATTGTGGACCTTTTTCAATCCTGGATAGGATAGGACCCGTTGCATATAAGTTTGCATTGCCTACTACCATAAAGACTCATAATTACCATCGACTTTGTCAATAGGAACAGTGAAATAGAATATAAATACACCAATGCAATGGCTGCAAACAAAAAAAAGAAAGGGGGCTATGAGTCCACGAGAGGGCAAGAAAGGGGGATTAGGGGCCTAAGAGAAAATATTAATATTCTATTGCTGCCCACTTTTATCCTAAGTCCTTAACCTTATACTATGTGCATTTATTGCTTCACCTACCTTGAGATTAGTTGCAAAAAAGGGAGATACGTGGGCTTTCCATGAAGGCACGTGGTCTCTTATTGCCATGCAAATCTAATGTGTTCTTTTTAGCATGTAGAGGATTATGAACGTTCATTGTTCTTTGGCTTTTCCTCTCTGCACTTGGGCTGCCATAGACTGCTACCATGAACCTTTTAATAACTGTTACTAAATTTATGAGTGAATGCTTAAAGAAATAGAATTAGTTTACAACTTCAATTCCCTCTTTATTTCGTTAGCGAACGAAGTGTAACTGCACGGCTTTGCCAAGACTGCCTGGAGCCGCAAGACTGGAGATAGATGCGGGCGGGGCCCTCTAGGTCATAGATGGAGGCTGTGTGTTGTCCATCTTCGTCGGGTAAAGTAAGAAAGGAGGAGGTGTTCGAAGAGTGCTTGCTAGGCTGGCTGGAGGACCTAGACTGAATCTCTCTCCGAACGGGATAGATCGAAGTAACTTGCTAATCTAATGCTCATATACTATACAGAACAGATGAATGAATTAGCTAGCTTTATTCACGGACTTCCTTAAGAGATTCATTTCATTCCTCCGATACGACTCATTCTCTTCAACAAGTTATTTTGAGATTCGCTCACGATCATCACTTCATCCTAGCGCATCTGCGGGAGAAAAACCAATTGAGCCAAGCACAGGCATGTATGTACATGTTTAGGCGCTCTCTTCACATCTTTCTCGTTCCGTTCACCTAAAATCTCTCTCGTTCACCGAACAACTAGCCGGATGGGAATTTCTCCCAATCTGTCTGTTTGGCTGGCTGCGAGCAAGATGATCTTCCATTTCCTTCCTTCCCCTCAATCACAATGATCATCTGTCGCCTTCCTTTCCCGCCAAAGATCCTTCTGTCCAGCCAACCAAGCCCTTAGTGAAGAGCAGAGATACATACTTATTTTTGACATGGATAGCCTTTGTGTGTGAAGGAAGGATAGACTGTTGACTGACATGCATGGGTAAGGGGAAATTGCCCATCAAGAATGCTTCCACCCCACCAGGCAGGGAATGAAGAAGATTATATAGGCAGGCAAGACCTTATGATATGATCCCTTTTCCGAGATGATTATAGAGAGACGAAAACGAAATTCCCCACCTTTAGATAGATAGATAGATATAGATCATTCGCCGGAGAATATTTTATATTGGTCTTACAAAAAGAGCTTTTAAGAGCGCCTAGCCCATAGACCCAATTTGTGTAGGTTCAGAATCTGTTACATATGTAATTACGCTATTTCAGAATTGATCAAATACGACTGGTAATTGAACAACTGAAAGGTGGCGGGGCGAGCTTGGATATGGTTTCCCGGATCCATGGAGGTTTTAAGGTATCTTTCCTAGGGTTCTTTTCTTCCCTATCTCCCCGGACCAATCATTATGTTTCTACCCACTCCGGCTCCCTCCGCACCGACAATCTCCACCCCTTCCCAGATCGACGAGAAGAACTATCTTGCTCGTTAAGGACAGGCACTCCTGTTCGTGGCTTAATCCATCATAGGCAGCTCCCGGCTTCGTTGACCGAACTCAGTAGAGACTTTCTTCAGCCTTCTTTACAATAAAAAGATGAATGTCGACCGTAGGGACTTGATGATCTTCCGTAGAATTGGTTTTTTCAAGCAACTAATTTGAAAAGCTCCGATTCACCGCAGAATGGCCATGACTTCGCATCCCCCCTTTTTCCCATTGCTTAGTTAAGGCCCTATCTATATGCTATTCAAGATGCTGGGATCTTGGCTCAGCAACAACTAGGCAATCATTAAACCACAAGAGAAATGCGAGAATTCATTAAATGGTAGAGAAATAAGAAGAAGTTCAGAGGATTGCGGATAAGAGGATTGATGTCTAAATGGACAGAATTTTACGTCTATCTTAGCTCTGATTTATTCAAATGCTTTTCTTCTACGATATTATGCAAATTAGGGTACGATCGATAGCATTCATTCCGCAGTCAAGCAAGATGGGACATCAAATATATAGCGGCTCAATCCATCTCTATATTTACATTCTCACAACCCTAGCTATCGCTCGTACATACCCCCCCTACTCTCTATCGGCGATGATCTCTACCCGGTTCACCTTACAGCTTGAGGAAGACCCCTTCTTCTCGCCAAACGCTTGATGAATCGTGCTTGAAGATCGATCGATAGGCCCCCCCATTTGAAGACACTTCTCTGGGACATTAGCTCCGAAGAGTGGGCTTCGCGGAGCTTAGCATATGATAAATTTATTTATGCGTTATCTCGTATACAAACGAATGGTGCCCCTCCCTTTATTTAGCTTTGTTGTTTCCTCAATAATGAAGTCCTTTCCGGAATTTGACCTCCCTTTTGTGTCATGTTCCTATGGTCCCAATTTGTATAAATTATAGTAGAATCACTATTGTTTATCACTATTTCTTAGTGAACCTACCTTTCTGCTGGACTTCACATCTGGCGCTTTTGGTAAAGCATCTACTTCAAGTAGATGGGAATAATCCTGACTTAAGAGAATGGTGCTTACTGAACCTCCATAATATTTAGCAGGTTGAGTCCCGGTCATATAGAAAACCGATTATTCCCATCATTCATTTATTCCTTTATCTATATATCTATAGAGAGGGAGGGGGTATAACCTAGTGGAACCCATCGGATTTCTTTGTCCAGGACCCGCTGCCTATTAAATAAATAAGAGAGAAAGAAAGGAGTGCCCAGCGATTCCTCCTTTTCATCAATAGGGGCTACAGCCCCTTCCTCTGCCGAGCACTTCCACGAAATGGAAACGGCATCGTCGACCAACATTTGTTGCCCTGGTTTATATTATTGATTTGTTGATAAAACGCCATTCCTACTAGGTAGGCCTTCCCATTTGTTATCGAGAGGCAGGGGCTTTCTCTTACTTACGAGCATGCCACTTCTTATATCTTTGGTTAGCAACACTATTTTCCTTTTCCATTGATCGGTGTTGAAACCTGCCTGAACTCTAGCTTGCTTGGTAGGACAAAAGGCTTCGGAAGGATGGATCAGTTCAAGAACCAATGAACGCTTGGAGACCAAGCCTTGATTACATAAAATAGTAAATACGTTACGCTTAGCTTTCAATACGTGTAGCCTCAGATTTCTTCCCCTCAAAGACTGACCCGGTCAACTTCCTTTGTAACAGACTATTGCTTTTGGGGTCTTTCAATTTATATATGGATCTCCACCTGGGTCGAGAACTATGAGTGTGAGTGCTGGAGGTAAGGTAAGGTAAGGGGTAAGGTAAGGATCACTTACCAAACTAACTGGTTGATAGGCAACAGAAAGAAGAAGTACGAGCTTAATCTGGAAAGCACCAATCGAGCGAGTTTGTGGAACCCCATCTTCTTTCTGAACAAAACTTCGTTTTACGGCATGGATGTAGGCCACATATTCTCATCGGCAGGCCAAAAGTTACGTTCAAGCCATGAACATGAATAAGAGCGATAGAAGTGGTTTTACCTTTGTTTTACAGATGAGGTTCTTACGCTGGCCTCACTTTTTCTTGCTAAGCCCACCAATACTGATAGAGACCTACCCGAGAGAGATTGACAGAGATTGACAGATTAGCTCCCAGGCCTGCCTTAGCTTGAACTTACCCCAAACCTAGCCCACTTTACTGATTTACTGAAGTACACACTTAGCTACTACATTCGCTACTACATTCCCTTTTGTTCTCTCTATTTACGAGCATGTTTCCGCATCATTCAATCTCACACACCAGACACCATCCATGTACGATCCATTATACACATTATACACATGAAATTTGTACACTTGCTTTAGATAATTCTTACATTTGTTCTTATATGCTTAATGGTAGATATTCTTAAACCAATGAGTAGGAGTAACTTAAACCAATGAGTAGGAGTAAAAAGAATGTAGAGGGAGTTATAAGCTATATGGCCCATTTTTCCCTTTTTTTCCACTGTATAAACACTTTTTTACCTTAGATGATCCATCCTACCTGAAGGGGGATTAAGTGACCATAGAACGACTGCAAATGCTTTTTGAAGCAATTCTTATTCTTTTTTCCGGCCTGACCCGTCCATTGCTTTGCTGACTGGCTGGCTTTATTCTATCTCTAGTTATTTAAGCGGTATCTATCTCCAGCGGGAACAATATTTATATCTATCAATATCTCTCTTTGGCGGGCTCTCTCTCCAGCTCTATCTCTAGCGGTTCGGTTCTAAAGCAAGTTCTCTATTCTGTTTCTCTTCGGTGATCTAAATAAAAGCAATTCAATACGTCTAGTGGATCGTAAGTAATGCAACCGGTGATGTGGGTCCATTGGCATCAGCCGGTGATGTATATCCATTGATTGATGTCTATCCTTGGGCATCGGCCGGTGATGTAGGGCCATGGATTGCTGTGGAACCATTTGTGTCTGTAGGGCCCGTGCTCCTCTAGGTAGGGACGGTCCAGTGATAGCATAGCTTTAGGGCCATTTGTTTCTGTAGGGGAATAATGAAGTTTGTTTGGACCACTTGGCTTTGCTGGTCTTGCTTGCTTTGGTGCTGGTCCTGCTTAGTGAGCGACTGTAAAATGAACTAGTTAAAACCTGGCCCCCTTAGATCGAGTAGCAGTCAAATTGACAATTGAAAGGGTGGTCTATAGTGGCTACCCCGCCAATTAATTCCTCAAAAGTGCGGTAAACCTCTTTATTTGAGAGGACCCAACTCCTTCAGACAGATTGGAGGGCATACTTATTTGGGGGTTCTGGGATAACCTCTGGAACCTCAACTTTCTAAAAAAAGTGAAAAAGCTCAATATGTCACAGGGTCCCTATTAGGTATTATTGGGTCTTATGTCATTACGCTATTTTCAAATGGATAAAATCAAAGTAGCAGTAAAATTCACTAGTTGGTGTCCTATGGGGAATGAAGAATAGGCTCGTCCCAACATGATTTTCCTGTCGCAGTTCGCTTAGCAGAAACGCTATGGATCCCTCTAAGAAACCATGGCAGTTCAGCGCATTAAGAAAGTAAGCAACACGACCTTAAGCTATCGATGGAAAAGTTTTGTCAAAATGAAAAATCAAATTTCTATGCCCGATGATACAAACCCTTATGCCGGGGGAGACCGGGCCATAGAACGCATTTTGATGGAAAAAGATGAGGTGAAAACGCTAGCCTAACTTGAAATTGAGTCAGTGTTCGTTAGGCAGGTTTCGCATCATAGTCCATAGGGATCAATGGATGGGATCGATGAATGGCACGCTGGTCCCGCAGGGGCTGCCATTGAAAGTTGGGCAATAGACCTGGCAATAGATAGGTCCCGCAAGGGTGGTATAACCCTAAAATAAGACAACTTTGATTGGATCAGATCGGCCATCAACCACAGGAATGAAAAGGGTTCATCCACTATTTGAATGAATGAAACGAAAGATAAATTCATGCATGTCTTAATGAATGCCCAGGATATATGCATAAATTAATCACTTTGAAATCAGAGATAAAGAAAGGGAAAAGATAAATGCTATGAAGCCTCATTATTACATAAGTAATATTCCTCGATACGTTTCAAGCTCGATGGCGGCCCTCAACCTCTCCTTAATTGGTAAGCAAGCGAATAAATGCCCCAACAGCTCCTCCGGACCCGATTGAGAAAGAAATAATCGGGGGAGATCAGGAGGTCGAGGGATAATAACGAGGGGAGGATACGAATGGATGGGAACAGCCGCGGGTAAACCAATCAGAAAACCAATCAATCTTAAAACGCCTGCCTATCATACTTGAAAGAAGAAGGAAAGGAAAAGAGGTTTCATGGATAGATCTGTCCTATATTCTGTGGTTGAGTTGATTTGCTGGTGAAGTTCTTTTAGTGGTTCTTGTTTGCTGCTAGCTAGACATTGTGTTGAAATAGATCTACCCGAAACAATGATTTCTGTCGATACGAACGAACAAATCGGATTTGTGCCGGTTTGTTGGACCGGTAAGGGAGGGCTCAAACCCAACCAATTGAATGATTCACGCAATCTCTTTTCTTTCTCGACTAAACACTCTAACCCTAACTCAAAATGTTTTGAAAGGACTCATCAAAATGGAAAAGAAAACTACCCGCCCACCCAATCGATCGAGAATTATACGTCCAATCCAATAGGTGTGGCTCGACAATCGTTTCTTATTCTTCCCGATCCCTCCCATTTCTTTCCGACCTGAGGAGTGAGTCCCCATCCAACAACTCTTTCGTTTCCCAGTCTCTAGCCAGACCAGCACTGAGTAGGCGGAGCAACAAAAAACCACCTCGCTCGGAGTCAGCCATAGTGTTCCAACACATTGCATCTAAGGAAGCTAGCGTTCTAGCTATATCTAGTTGTAAAATGCTTCAGAAAGAGAAGATATGTAGCTAATGGATCCAGTTGTCATCTATTATAAACACTCCGAAAATCTTTTACTTTCCGATCGATCAATCCACCGATAATACATAAATGAGGACATCCGGCTAGACTAGGTTATTGGTTAAGTAACCCTATTGATCCTCCCCCTGGCTACCTTCACATAGATAAAAGCGCTACCAATAGATAGAAAGAATGGCAACCTTCAGCTAGCACGCCTTGTCAGGCAAAGCGGAAAGCAAAAGGAAAGAACGAGTAACGTTTAGTCTATGCGGCATCCAAAGGGTTATCCTAGACTTTTGAAAACTCTTGTCTAACTCTGCCAAATAATTGCTATTGCCCGCGACGCAGCTAATGATGATGAGTCCACCCTCATCCTACTATCATAGGATGGATAGGCGAGCCGCCATCAACTACTAATTGATTTATCGGAACAAAAGATCCATCCATACTGAATTGTTGGGGATGGCTTTCCGGGGATAAAAAAGAGGGGATGGTTGTACTCTCTTTATTTTGATTTGACTCATTTTCTCATGGTACTAGCCGCTAGCCTAGCTAGAACGCAGGAGCCAGCTAACAAAGAGAAAGAGAAAAAAAGATTGTGGATAAAACAGGGTGTTCGATACTTGCTCCCCTGAACTAAACCTAAACTGCATTGCGGTTGCTCGTTTGAGCTAACGCAGGAGTGTAGGGGGATACCAGATCTGCTTGCTCGGTAATTGATTGGACCATGCCCAACCAGCGCACACCTACCTGGCTAAATCAAGTAGTTGAATGCACTTCTTTATGCATGCCCCGCCACCACTATGAACGTCTATAGAATAGATAGGTGGATGCGGTCCCTCGACTGACTCATTTGCATATATAGGATAGACAGGAGGAATGATAGATGGGACCGGCTCATAACTAGCATACTGATTGCCTCTCCCCGAGCGGGGGAAATGAGTCTATATGATCTCAACTTCGATTTTGCGTTTAAGGAATAAATAGTTCAAACAGGAATAAGTAGTCGTAGTCTAGGTGGGATGTTGTTAGGCCGGAATGTGTTGGAATAGCCACGGGAGGGAAAAGAACAGGTTCTTCTCTATGACCGGTGAACGGGGATAGTCAAGTTAGTAAGGGATCAGTTCTGGGCTAAGCCTACTAACTGGCTTCTCTCTTTGCTCCCGACTGGCTTCTCTCTCTTTGCTTTCCGGGTCCCATCCAATCAAGTGCTGGAGTCCAAGGCGTTGCTATCACCGAAGTTGGTATGTGACATCTACATATAAAATATGAGGACTTCAATTCCGAGGGTTGAATGTTTGAGCCAGATAGGATAAAGCCAAACCAATAGCTAGGAGAGCTGAGATGCATGTTGATGCTCAACAAAGGAAGCTTCTTAGTTCCTCTCAAAACAGAACTACTTCTGTTAGTACTTCAAAAGAAGGGGTGGAAACGGTCAAAACACAGCCTAGATACCGTGACCAATCTTCTGACCAGAAACCAAATTCCCCAATCTCCCTCCCTTGCCGTAGTTCTCAGCCTTGGTCTAAAGGCCATGTCTGGTTTCCGCAGCCTTGAGCGATTTATAATAATAAATTCTTTATGGCTGAGTTAACCCTTCTGATGTTGTATGCCAAGGAATCCGTGAATTCGCCAGAACTTCTATAGAAGACCTTGGATATATTCTTTCTGCGGTGTCCGGACCCTGCAAAGATCAAGGCAATACAGGACTGGCCAGTACCACCCCTTCGTGGGTTCTTGGGGCAGGATTCTATCGCCGGTTTGTGATAAATTGATCTAGCATTGCTCGTCCCTCTCCTTGAAGTCTCAAGGTTCCGCCGGAAAAAGAAACTCACAAAAAATAGCGTAGATCATGTGTCTGTAATAGGTAGAGCTTTCAATTAGTGGTTGGCCCAGTCCAGTAGGGAACTAATATTCGTGGTTTAAGGTCGATACCTGGAGTTTAGATAAATATGGATTGGAATTGGCTTTCTACTAACCATCCATGCCAAAAGAAGATCTCAGATAACCTGCCTGCCCTCCCGGATATAAAGTTGATTGGTTTTACTGCTATGCTAGGTGGTATGCTAGGTGGGCAACACAACTTTGATTACGCTCCCCAATCAAAATCATTTCCTTTAAGTGGTCTCGTCGGGTGTAACTGGTAATTGGGCTTAGCTCCCTTCATTGTTAGGATTGGCCTGATCCAGGACTGAATGAATTGCCTTTCCTTCCCAAGCGACTAAACCGGATTGACCGGCCCTGCTGAGACGAACGAATTAGTAGCCCGATATGAAAGCTTCAAGTTATGGTTTGGAGAGGGAAGAACCGCAGTCTTGAACGATTATTAATTAAGTGGTAACCTTTCATTTTTAGATAGCGTTTTCGAATGCTATGGAGGGGCTGATAAATTGATTTGTTTCGGGTTTCATAGTCAGCAAAACCAGGAATCGTAGTCAGTAGGGGGCTAACAATCTGAGGTTTACTAGGGTCGATCTCATCTCGCCTTCAGGTCAGTTTCCTCTCTGATCCAAGTGTAATGCGTTAGTAGGGAAAGCCGGAGCACGGCGGTGGTAAAGGTTAGTTGCCGAAGGGAGAAGAGGGAGGGTGGGGGGAGATAATGCGATCACTGGGTTTCTAGTTATGGGAAAGATTAGGGGAGATCCGATCGAAGCACCTGGCCTGCCCCGGTATAAAGGGTTATTCATTGGTCTCATTAACAGGTAAAGAACCACTATTTCTATTTTTGGAGGTGAATAAACTAATCGAATCTTCAGCTTTCCATCTATTATCAAATCCGATAGGGGAACCAAACAAAAGACTTACGTCACGAACCGGTGATGAGAGAGATCCTACCAAACCTGGCCTGAAGTTGGTTACGAAAAAAAGAGAGCCCTATCCCACCTTAGAATGCTTCGTTCGCTCCCTCATCTCATTGGACAGTTATCTCTTGGGTCAGGAACCGGCGAAAAAGATCGTTCTCTGCATGAATGGCCACCGGAAACTATATACACTTGTAGGCAATCAACCTCCACAAGACTTGGAAACCCCTCCTTGAAGCGAGCAATGAAACCCTAGGAAATTGAGCCACTGATCATTTAGTGAGGCCTCAAAGATAGGATTCATTTTAGGTCCGGGTTCATATAATTGACTCGATGTGGATCTAAACTCAATGAAGCAAATAACGCTCTCAAGTGACTCAACTGAGGGGGGATCAATTTCCTATCCCAAGATAATAAAGCTCCCATTGTGAACTAAAGCCCGGGCGAAATAACCCTTGTCTCAAGTGGGATGGGAAAGAACCCTCCGGTTAAACGCCAAATGTAAATGATGTCCTCTTCGGGGCGTGTCCTCAATTCATTAATAATCGTTGCAGCCTTAACTTATTAATTAATCAATTGCTTGAACGATTATTAAGTAGTCGCGACATAGTTGTGGTATCTGCAATTAATTAATAATCGTTCAAGACTGCTTGGGCTAAGCTCGTAAACTGAATATCAAGTGGTATTTTTGCAATTCAGGTCAAAGCTATCAGATTCAGAAGTCGCAAAGTGAAAAGTCCTCCTATGTATTTTGTTCTTGGGATGATTGATGTATCAACACCAATGGATATGGTCAAATCTTGGCGAATGTCTTTCAAATGGTTTAAACGGGAGGAAAATGCAGCTTTAGGTTAGGTAGGAAAATGACAAGTGGATGAGTAGCTAAAGACACAGGAACTATTAGCAGGCTAAATCCTTTGACGACTAATACGTAATTCCATCCCGGGGTCACTTCATCCAAGAATTCCCTCGGCAATTACTCAAATGAAAGGGCCGATATGTCTGGTGGTTGGCAGCACTCCTAGCGAATCTATTTCTCCTGGCCGTGATGTAAAGAATCCCTCCCTACGGAAATATCACTCCAAGTGGTTACCAGGATGATTTCTCCCTGGAAGAAAAAACCCTACCCTAACAACCTGTCCCTCGTTTCCCTATCCCGGTGTTCTCTTAAACCCCCTATCATGAAAAACACCTGCTTCCGTGGCCCTATTCATTTCATTGAGCAAATTTGTGACCGGGATGCAGGGGATTAAACTAAATCTATGGATGGAAGAGTAGCAAGCAGTCAATCCCCTCTTCCCGCTACCTTTGCTCGGTTCAAAACATTGTCCCAAGAGCAGTCTTGAACGATTATTAATTAATTGTGGCGGTTCCCCTCAAACACCTAAATGAATGAAATGGATCGATATCCGATCACCTATCTTAAAGGTAAAGATCCTAGATATCATCCTGCTTCTAGGCATGACAAATTAACGGGAAAAAAACCAAACGTTGAATTGAGTCGTGCATTTCCCTCTGGTCCAGTGTCTAAATCTAGTGTCTAAATCTAGTGTCCAAATCGAATCTCCTGGCAAGCTTCAAACGAATTCAATCTCAATGCCCGGCCCTGAGCTAATCGGTCGAGCGAAAGCCACTCCATTATATAAGTGTCCTGCCTGCAGAAGTAAAGGTAAACAAACCGTAGAGAAAGTTGATCGGGTGTCTAAATATCCTGTTCCACCTTGAATGCCGACCAGGAAAGTGTTTGATTCCTCTCTCGGTAGTCTAAGAATGACAACCCATAAGCTAAATTACTCCACTCATAGCTGAAACTGATCAATTGGTTTCAACTCCTACCTTTGAATTCCGAATCCTTTTACTATAACAGCTCTAGCTATCCTCTATGTTGGGGGTTAATATCCCGACATTCGTCACTCGTGTACCTCACCCCACTCAATTAAGGCTCGAATTGCTCTAGCTAGATTCTTCAGTAGGGGCGTACCCATCTCCGATAGGAAGGGTCCCGGGCTAGGCTAGGAGGTACCGTTAGTGCTCACAAGGGGCGGGTCAAACTGAGATGAATGAATGCTTGACTTAAAGCTTTCTCTTTTCGTTCGGTTGGCTGCTTTTTGTTTTTTGCTTGCTTGCCCGAGATTCGACCAGTGCTCCGACTAGCTATAGGAGCAAGTTTGGTTGATTCTCCCTCTTTCTCTTTGACCGGTCGGAGGAGAAATGAAAACGAGTGCATGTCCCGAAGCCCCAGAAAGGAAGAAATAGGTGGGCTCCTCTCTCTCTATATATTCGTTTTTGAGAGCTCGAGTTTATACAGATTCAGCCCCACCTCCCATATATTGAAAGGTGGGAAGTAGGAGTAACAGCTGGATCCGTAGAAGCAGAATGATGTTTCAAAGGTTGGGAGGTGGGAATATAGTATTTCCCACTATTCCGAAATATGCATTCATTTCCAAAGGCAAGCGCACCCCTGAGAGAGAGCAACTAACTATGGAAGGTTGATGGAACCACCCAGCCTGGCTAGCGTGATTCGGCTCTAATTTGTCCGTAGAAGCTGTCTAAATACGAAACCCGGTGTCATGCCAGTAGCATGATTATCCTTGTTTCCATTATCCGTCAGTTGATTGCCCTCTCTACTGGTTAACTATAGTGGTTTTCTATTAACTCGGTTTTAATGAGTAGTTTACTTGTAGTTGGAGAAGAGAGGTAGTAGATGATCCGCTACTGGCGGACCTCCGAGCTTAACTAGAGATGGGTAAACTACGGATACTTAGGGAAACAACGGAGGTATCTAGTGATCTTATAGTATCTTTGCTTTAGTGTACTAATTATGGATAAACATATGAGTAGTCTACTTGTTCACTTTGCTCTAGAGAATAGAAACAACGGAGACTGAACTGCATTAACTGGAGATTTACGAAGCTATGGGATGGAAACCAACAGCGCTAATGACTTTATGGTTTCCCCCCAGACCCCCGCCCGGTTGTAGCTTCCGTTCATGCTGTTCCTTCGATGGGGAACATCATTCACTTCAGGGTGGAACCTACGGGAGACAACACTCAGTCGTCGCTGGGCTAACCCTCGATTGTTGCTTTGTTCACGCTCACTACGTGACCTGCGCATTTCATGAGTGTTCGTTTATGCCTTCGCTTCTCTCATCCCACGGCTCTTGATGGAGGCCTTGGATGTCACTACGGGTACTGTGCGTTCATTCATGCTTGTTCACTCGTAGCTACTAGGCAACCCAATGAGGAATTTTCCCTATCCTTTCTATCCCCTCCCCGTCCCCCACGCTCTCTCCTCGTGCTATCTCTTCCATGGGAGATATCACTCCGGGGGAGCCAACGTTCGTGCTATTCACGGGAATACCGCTCACTGGGGACTGCCCCTCCTCTCTATTCCCTTTCCTTGCATTTTGTTTTTGCATACTTATTTTTTTTGGTACTCCAGGAAGAAAGAGGTAGGAAGAGTCATTGGATCATCGGAGTCATGCCAGTAGCATTATGTATATCGATCTTAACTATGCTATTCTATCGAGTCGGTTGGATCAGTTATAGGCTGGTTGGGTAGCTATCTCTCATTGGATTACTATGGTGTTAGAGGTGGATGTCCTGCCAGTAGCAGGATGTACAGCCTTGTAGTTATATTACTAGTATGATTAAGCCTATGTCCGTTTGTATATCTCTGGCTAGAGAGAGAATATATAATGGTTTTATGTTTGAGTAGCCAGATGATTCCGTTAGTAGTTTTGCATTATAGTCCACGTCCGTCTATAGATTACCCTATGTTTAAGGATAATGTGGTTAGTACTTGTTGAATCGAAGAGATAGATACTACTATGGTTTAGCTAGGTCAATCGATTATGTTTGGTCATAGTGATAGAGTAGGATTTTTGGATTGAAGGGAGTGATGAGCCGCTACAATTTGGACTGCTTATTTAGCAATACCGCTTATTGCAAAGCGGATTAACAAAAAGGAAAAGTAAGGTCCAAAGCAGATTCATATGCCTCACCTCGCTATGGAATCTTTTTTAAACCCTATTCCTTTTTCTCCGCTATTAGAACCAGACCCTTTTATGAGAACCTTAGCCTTATCTATATATGAGATGAGATGAGAACCCCCTTATTGTGTTTTCCGGTCCCGCCATCTATTAGTGCAGTCAGTCTCGTGTGGTCGGTTACTGTCAAATATATATTCTTTGCCGCTTAGCCATACGTTACCTATAGATGGATTAGAAACCTGCTATTCCCCAATCTCTAGTATCCCCACCCACCCCACCTAAATAGAGGAAGATGCTATGCTTGGTAAAGAAGGTTTAGGAATACGGTTTAGAAATAGCTATGATTGGCTATTGAGGAGGATTGGAAGAAACAAATAATGGGATGAAACCGCAATGTCTGGGGTGGAAAGATGCTCCGTGGCAATTATAGGCCACCCTCAACGAAAGAAGCGAATAAATTATCGAATTACCTTGCCCCCCCTCATCAATAAGTAACTTGGACAAGCGGCTTCGCTCCTTCCCTATCATATTTATTTATAAGTTTCGAAACTTTCAGTTCCAATCTATAGCGTCGCTAGCCCTGCCCAACCCAAATAAGGAAGTGTTAGCCCCGCTTGCCCGAACAAACAAATATAGTATAGTGAGCCCTGTCCCCTCGGGTGGGCAAACCTTATTGATTGGTTGCTCCAGCTTCTCGATTGTGTTACTTAGTGAGCCTTTCGCATGAAACCTCTTTTGGCCGACAGAAATGGATGGCCTAAGAGTTGGTTGCAGGATCAACGGCCAATAAGCAAGTCGTAAAGAGTTAAGAAAAGCCGCCTTACGTTCGGTCAGTCTATTTCCATAGCTGCTTGCAGGTAGAAGCATGCGTTTCAATGAAAAATGATTCAGTTAATCAGATGGGAAGGAAAGTAATAAGGGAAGCCTCGACGATACAAGTCGGAAGGGAAGAAGGCATCATTATTTAGATATGTAATTATGCTTTTCTTTTTTTGTGATAACCTGACCTAGCTAGATTGAGGGGAAGAAAGAAAGGCGATAACCTTCTTATCGTAGCGGTCGATCCATTGGGTTATTCCATTTGTTCGGAAAATAAGCGGGAAACAGGAAAACATCTTTTATTACTATGAAAAGGAACGATCCCAGATAGATTAAAATCCAATTTAGGGTCATTCCTTGGTGAACATGATCTGCCATAATCTCTTCGATCCCCACATTAATATGCCGGAATAAATAGATATCTGGTAGAAAAGTGGAAAAAACTTGATTGATTATAATCAAAGGGGGTGGGGAAGCAGCAGTAATTCTTCGGAAAAGCCCGGTTATCTCTGTCCCCGAGCTTTCATTTATCAATCCACTTGTTCGTCTCTTCATAGACCTCCCCACCAATAGATAGGGACAAATGGGAATGACCGAACCACGTCTGCGGAATGCCGGTACCATGCAGCTGCTTCAAAGCCAACGTGATGCTCCTTGGTCAAATGACCCAGATATTGGCGAATACCACGTATGATTGGGGAAATAGTACCTATAATCACATGAAAACCATGAAACCCGGTTGCTGAGGGAAAGGTAGAACCATGAATACCATCCGGGACAGTGGGAGGTGCTTGATAATGCTCCATTCCTTGGAACCCAGTGAATACTAGAGCCAGTGAAACGGTGGCTACTGAAGCGTAAACTGCTTGTTGCTCCTTCCCCGCGAGTATAGCATGATGAGCCCAAGTTACGGCAGCTCCGGATGGAGGGGGAATAGGGGTATTAAGAAAAGGGATTTCCCAAGGATTTGAAACCCCAATCCCTTTGGGGGGCCGGATACCTCCGATCTCTACCGCAGGTGCCGAAGGAGAATGAAAAGAAGCCCGAG
>Ga0316216_1000010_pt1 | contig 27866 bp, 15 predicted proteins | sample NRE6metagenome_FD_207800 | JGI IMG/M metagenome (GOLD analysis project Ga0316216, IMG submission 207800) | Spruce roots microbial communities from Maridalen valley, Oslo, Norway - NRE6 | ecosystem: Host-associated > Plants > Roots > Unclassified | place: Norway: Oslo | collected 2017-09-15
TGCCGATCCAGGAAACTAATACACTTCACCTCACCAGAAAGGCACCTTAGTGACGATCATGTAGTAGGAACAACCCACCCCGGAAAGGCCCTTAGGCCAGAGTAGTAGGAACAACCCGTTCACACCACACACCAGAAAGGATAGTGCCGATCCTGTACACGGGAGTATACCACGACTCAGAGCAAGGCACCTTAGTATCATGTACAACAGGCCCTTAACCCAGCCACAACGGAAAGGTAAGTCCCGATAATGTAGTACGCCTTCAACCTTAACCAACCGAAAGAGTAAGTCCCGATAATGTAGTACGCCTTCAACCTTAACCAACCGAAAGAGTAAGTCCCGATAATGTAGTTGGGACAACCCCTTCACACAGCGAAAGGTAAGTCCCGATAATGTAGTTGGAACAAGATGATATTTATATTAATATAGAGATAGTTCTCTAATTTATAGATATATATCTAGAGATATATCTATATCTCATCAATATATTATTCTCAAACACTATTTCACTGAAGTTTAGCCCACTCATTTAAGGCGGCGTTAGGTGACTACTTTCGTTATGGGATTTATTTTATATACACAGACAGTGAAGGTGCTGATGAGATGATGAACCAGATAAGTAAGAGACATCTGTTCGGAATGACCAGGTGTAGGTTCAAAGTAGCAGGCATAGCGAGGTGCACGTTATAGGCGGACCTATAGAAGCATTTTATCTATCTTTGTATACGCAATTATGGTACGATCGATGATTCGAGCGGAGAGCCCATACGATGCTAAAGCGTAATTACATATATAATAGCAGCCACTTATTTCCTCGGCGAAGGAAAAAGCGTAATGCCGACCAAGCCAATAAGTAAGTGGCTGCTGGTCATGAATCATCCCTTTAGTATAGGACTACCACTTCAAGTAAGGCATCCCTTGGCCATAACTTAAAGTAAGGATAAATAGTATAGGCCACCACCGCAAGTAAGACATCTCTTTCAATAGTATAGGCCACCAAAGTAAGGCGCTATCATTCAATAGTATAGGCCCCGCAGGCTCTAAAACACCGGTACTATAAGAACTTGCAAGGCGGTCTTGGAAGGCGTAGCAAGAAACTAGTTTGAATAACAGCGGAAGCAACCAACTATAATATCTATTTATCCCACCCATAATTTGATACCGACCGGCACGGTCCTCGCTTTAGGTAAATCACACCTGAATATTGATAGAAATCCCGGTAAATGGGTCCGCTAGTTCTTGCCCGATAGAAGAGTGATGGCGCTATGAAAACTAGTTCCTATCAGGTCTTGCCAGGCAAGGACAACTCATTAATAGTGGTAAGGCCCGTCTAGGGCAAGGGTTTCCCCAAAATAATAGAATCCACCTTAGATCCTGATTAAGTGCCATGCTCGGGGATGATTGAGAGAGAAGGGGCATTGAGTGGGTAAGGAATCTCAGATAGTCGTTGAAATAAGAAATAAAGAAATTAACTATATAGCGGGAAGAGGAGAGATCAACGACGGAGCTACTATCGCGATATAGACCGGAGATCTACCTCTGGACCAATCGATATAGATAGATATATGTGATTCTGGTCAATCATCAGGACATGTAGGTATTGCAGAATTCGGTGACCAACAATACTCCCATACATAATAGGCATATCTCTCTACGAGCCGGATGGTTCGCTCCATTATCACGCGGAGAAAGAAGGGGATTGGGTCGCATCCATTGCATTGAGCGATCGATCAAAAAGCTGAGCGAACTACAAGTTCTATTTCAATTAAAGGCACTCACAGTGAAGTGGGGGCCGTTCTGATCTCTCTTCAGTTCCCCCAAAACTTCTATTCCAATAAAGAAGGGGAAAAGGCGAAGAATGCGTGGAGGGCATATGGGTGGGCAGCCTAGCAGACAGGATTTGGGCAATTCAACGTAGATCTATAGTGACAGAAGATAGATATAAAACCCGCTAATAGTTAGTGAGTGATTAGGGATTAAGAACTTCCTGAGCTCTGCTTTGGTAAGGTCCTGAAATAAAGGTCAACCAGCTCTGGCCTGAGGTACGGATCTCTCACCCCTATATAATAATTGTCCTTACCTGATGTTGTTCCTGGTGAGATCTCTCGGGTTTACGCGAGGACCTTACCCTTCAAAACCAGGTAATAGTATCTCCCCTATATAACACATTCCAAGGCTTGCCCCTCCTATAATACACATAATAGGAAAGTAGACGCCTCATTCAATTAATAGAGTGACCTGAGTCTGAAAGCAGGACGTTGATCTACTAGGAATGATAATAGCGTAGACGTGATCCAGGTCCGAACTAGACTATAGGTCTTGCCCTCTTGCCCGGCTTACTTATACACATAAAGGGGCACTCTAATACTTGGGTGGGATAAATAGCGTATATGTTGTTGAGGCAAGGCACTAGAATGAATAGCTTGCTTGATTCGGCAAGGACCTATAATAGCAGTCAACAAGTAGAACGTATATTAATAACCGGGATTCCTACCAATTCCCACTTTACCTCAATATAAAAAACCCACTATACCTATTATCCTACCCACAACCCTGCCCCGAAAGTCAAATAAGGTCAAATACTTATGTGTCGCTTGTTGGAAAGTGTTATTGTTTTGCATTCAATTGAAGCAGCGCTATAAGACAGCTAGTTCATTTATTAATCTGAATCGCATACATATGAATTTAACAGCTATCTATATTCATACATACCCTAAATCTATATTTCTTTCATTTAAGCAGCGCAGTAAAGCTTGAACGAATCTGAATCCAAGTTATTGAGCACTTGCCACTAAATTAAAGCCTGCTATTTATGAACGGTAATTAGCGCTTGCTATTTGAGGAGGGGGTGCTAGGTTACAGTAATTGAAACTAGACAAATCGATCACCGCCCTTCCTACTACTTAATAATCGCTCAGGGCTCAGCAGCGCAGTCTTGAACGATTATTAAGTAGTAGCGACATATAAGTGTTATGGGGAAATAATGTTCCCATTATATACCAGTCCTCATGAAATACGAACTAAGCCAAGAAGCCCATTCCTACTATATCCATCCCCCATTTCTATTCCTTTCATTCCGTTCTCAAATTGGAATGAATAAATAAACTCAATGAATCTACAACTGGAGAATTATTATCGGGTGAATCCAGATCCAAGACTCCTATTATTAATAATCATCTACCGGGCGCTGTATCAAGAGATAAATACGTCAATGAGAAGTGTTTGTGAATAGCAATCGAAGCCCTGCGTGCTCATCGAAGCCTTGTTATGGGTATAATCGATGAATCCGAAACACGAGAATGAATGATCGAACTTCGTAATGCACCTAGATCCGCCTACCCTATTTCATTACCTAAGCCATTGATCAACCATCTACCAGCGTATAAATGCTTCGGCCAAATTGAAAGGATAGGTGCAGCTGGGGATCACTTTGGTTAGGGTACCGCTCATAATCAGGTAATATTTCCTCCTTATGTTGCTGATCGGGTGCCATAGGAATAGGATCGGGTTGTTCCATCTGTTCTGAGTAGTAGGGTTCCTATTGATTCGGAGCGGGTTGTTCCACCAGATTCTGATAGGGGTGTTTCGCCTCCTCACTGGGGTTACACCTCCCTCTGCGGTGGTGATTCCATCTAATTCTAATTAGTAAGCTCCGGATAGGAAGGATTTTGACCCATAGGTAGCGTTTGTCCCCCTGATGTTCATGTAGGTAACTGCAAGCCATAGTCAGTTCGTGAAGGGGGGCAGCGTATCGTATTTCCACTATTTGTACGTGGTCCCCAACGGGTGGGCATGCCTGCTTCAGAGGGAGTTTGCCCGGGGTGTGCAAGCTTTAGCAGTAGGGTTGAACCTGCCCTGTTTGTAGGTTTCCCGTAATGGGGGGGGTAGGGGGATAACGCAATGACTGAATAACTACGGAAGGTAGAAGGGAGGATTCCTGATGAAGAGGATGCGACCGTAGATTGCTAGCCAATGGGTAAGGGTTTGTCCTCGGCATTTAAGGAAGTAAATCCGACGTAACAGTAAGCCAAGGGAGGGGGAGCATGCCTTGGGTACCCCGTGGTAATAGAGGGTAAGCTGCAGCCATAGTGGAAGGGTAAGCTGGAGCCATAGTAGGGGGCCCTGGGCCCCTGTGTTGTTGTAGCCATGGCCCTAGCCTGTGTTTTGCTAGTTCAGTAGGGCGGAGGTGAACCCGCGCAATATTTCTTCTATTCCCGAGCAATAAAGAAATAATAGGGGTATTAATTGTCCCCAGCCATTAGATATATATATTCGGGAGCCTATGTGCCAGCCATTGTAGGAGTAGTCAATGTCCCCAGCGATGAATCAGGTTGTCCCCAGCCATTCTGTGGGAACAACTGTCCGCATCCATTCGTAGGGGTAGCATGCCCTAGAAGTAAGCTTGCCAGTGTGTCATGGAGGTTACTAAAGTAACTAACGCTTGTCTTTCCTGCCTGGCCTGAAGTAAGAGCTTGTCTCTGCTGGGTTGGCAGCTTATTGTTCCCCTGTGGGAGTGGTTGAGGGAATCTATATATGCTGCCTGTTAGTAGTAAGAAAGGGGGGGGGTCTTAAGAAAGGGGGGGGTCTAAGGGGAGGAGAAAGAATCCTATGTTTCCTAACTTCTACCTTTTTATCATGTGCCTTATTTCAATCCCATCCACCATCTTTTACATAGAACCCAATCATTGAATGCATGTGGTGGTTGGTGAGGAAGTCTACTTCACATAGTTATGAAGGCATGGGGGCTGGTTACAAGCATCATGGGGAAGTGTAATAGACCCCATCCTCATGAAAATTGAAACCTCCTCCATTCCCATGCACACTCTTCCCATTCTAATTTGAATGGACTCACGCTCAGAAATAAGCTCTTTAGTTCAGAAATAAGTCAGAAATAAGTCAGAAATAAGCTCCAGGTTCCGTCGGCAGGTTCATAAATAGGTTCCGTCTACAGGCAAAGAAAAGAATAAGCATCGGTATCCGTCGACCCACCTACCGCACGTCAATAGCAACGCGCTGACGTCATACCACCTACCGCACGTCAATAGCAACGCGCTGACGTCAATAGCAACCCACCTGCACGTATCTTCCTACCGCACGATGGACGATGGATGGAGGGAAGGATGGATGGATGAAAGGGCGTTATAGGGCGACTAACGTCACTAGCTGCTCGAAAACATCAATAGCAAGAACGAACGTCGTACTTCTCCAATGTACTTCCTGTGCGTGCTTGGGTTGGAGAGAGAAAGTAAAGATGCGGTCTTCCCGGCCCACCCAAGATGGATGGATGGGGCGAACCTACCTACTATAAGATGATGGATGGGACAAACCTACCTACTAGCTAGGGCGTTAAGCGTTAAGATGGATTGATGGGGCGTTAAGAACCTACATTCATCGTCCATTGCCTGCTTATCAATATAAATTATTGATCTATACCGATCGAAGAGGCGGTATTAGCGGCATTCCTTATCGATCTAAGCTGACTAGGAGAGATCAAGTGTATAAATATAGATATATGAAATGAAGGTGGGCATTGATCTACTCCAAGCCTACCCTATCCGTCATTCATTTATACAGTCATTCATTTATATATGTAATTGCGCTTTTCTTTTTGGCATCAAATCATAAGTAAGGGTTTCAGTAGGTTCTTTAGTCCTATTTCTTCCCCTCAAAGGAACGTAGTCGCTTGTCCAAGTTACTTATTGATGAGGGGGGACAAGGAACGTGGAAAAAAAGAAAATGGATAAGCTAATATATATATATAATGCAAGCAAGTTACCGCACCTAAAGGGGACCGAGTGGATCCGCTTATGGCATCTTCAGCACCACCGTTGGGAGCAGGCACATAGTTTGGGTAGACCAGATCTTCAAAAATATGCTCATTCCCCATTTTCATTTAGATAAACCTCGGTTTTAGTGAGTACAAGGCGAGGATGACTCATCGGGGATTATCAAATGGATTTTTTATTAAAAAAGATTTACATTTTAGGAGCGTTAAGCAGCTTTCCCGCATCGGGGAAGGAGCGAAGCCGCTTGTCCTTCCTAGGGCAAGGAACTTTCTCTATAATTCGCGGGATGGATTCAATTGATGGGCCGGGAGACTCGACTGGGCTACTGCGCAGGGATACTCGACTTGGATACTCCGCTTGGCTCCCATACTTTTATACTCAGCTTGCCTTGGTTACTTTGCCTCGCTACCGGGTCTTAAAACAGCCTCATTCGCCAGTTTCGTCTATTTCAATTCCCTTTTTAGCAGGTACAGGCTTTTAGTAGTAAGTCATCGGGGCACTTAAAGAAAACCTTTTTCTTTCTCAAGATTGGCAGGTCAGGAATCTTATCTATGATTCCATGCAACCTCAACCCTCAAACTTCAGCTACACCTCGATCTCTACCTCGACCCTCGAAATAGACCCTCGACCCTTTGGCTTGGATAAGAGGCTACTTGGCTTGGCGGAGTGGCTTGGCTTTGATCCCGGGCTGCTGGGATGGAGAGAGATTGATTCGATTGATTGATAACATATTCGAGGGTGGGTGGTACAACGGACGGACGAATCACAGCACACATCCTCAGAAATGGTTTGGGCCAGAGGTCTTCAAGATGGTTTTTGCCAACGGACGAACGAATCACAGCACACCGCCAACTGCCCAGTACACTCACCCAGGAAGGCACAGTCCGCATTCCCCAATTAAACCCATTCTCCCGCATTGACTAGTACCCGGAGGACAAAGAAAAGAAGTACCAGGAGGACAAACATGATTGGGACCAGCCGCACCTGACAAAACATAGTCGGGGGGGCAATACAAGGATGGCTTGGATTGATTGTGAGTTATTGGTTCGATACTGAATGTATTCTGAGTTGGCTGGCCGGGAAGGAGCGGCCAAAGGGGACTGATCAGTCTTCTGAGAGAGAAAGATAGGCGCACCACAAGATGGTGGACTACAGACATGATGGTGACGGAAAGGCTTTGATTGATTCACTTGATTACATCTTCCGGAATAGGCGTTCCCGACAAACAATGACCCATCTTATGGGGGGAGGCATTGATTCATTGGACTTGATTCACTTGATTCCAGCTTCCGAGAGAGGCGTTCCAACTGATACATCTGCCAATACCACGTACCCTTCATTACCAGCTCACGGCCCAAGATGAGACAATCTCACGTACCCACCGATGGATTCTTCTTTTTTTTCTTTGAACCGATGTCTTCTTGTCAGTTTTGGAGATGTATTCTTCTCTCTTTTGGAACCGATGGAGGACGTCTTCTTGGATAATATTTTGGAACCGATGCACGATCTTACTTACAATGCAACTTTTGAGAGAAGCTGGGACCAGTGGTGTATAAGAACATATATAATGCAAGCTAAAAAACAAAAATGACCCATCTTACATGAAAGGAGTTCCCAACAACAAATGCCCCATCTCCCAAGAAAAGCGTACCCTTCATTAACAGATCACATCCCCTTCATTACCAATAGCACGTCCCCTTCATACCCTTCTCACAGCCCAATCAACTCCCAATCTCACGGCCCGAAAAGTGGCCAATCTCACCTTCATACCCTTCTCACAGCCCGATAAGTAAGGAGCACATATCACGGCCCGATAAGAGGTGACATCCGCTTACCCTACTTCCCCTCCTAAAAAGTAAAGGTGGTTGGTTGCTTTGCTGTATATAGAACATAAGGAAGTCTGGGTGCATGTAAATACAAAAGGAGTAAGTGCCCACCCAAGAAGCCCTTTCTTCAAAGAGAAGGGGTATAGCTGTATTGACTCAATTAAAGAGGGCAGCAGTTCCAACGATCCAACCTGTCCAACCAACAGAAATTCATAAAGTAGGCTTGCTTGCTTCTAAAGATAATACAAATGAATGGTCTAAGTGCCCAAGCCCTTACAAGATAAAGAGTCTGTCTGTCTAGAGAAAGGGCAGTTCCGACGACTGAGTTAGGTCGGGGAAGGCTTCGCCTCCAACAATGTTATGAGCGCCTTATATATGCTATTTTGTAGATTGAATCGCGAAGATAACAATCCGAAACGAATCGGGAAAATCCTCATTTGAGTGAGTGAGCACGCGTTTTGATCTTAGTGATTTATCCTCTTGGAGTATGACGCTACGCTATAGCTATTTTGAGCATGAAACGACTGCCCTTTCGAATGTGGTTATTCGCATTCATTCGTGCGTTCGCTCGTTATATACGTCATTACGCTTTTATCATATATAATTTCCCTACCATGCTTACAAGCAGCATTGTCGAAGGTAGAAAGCTACGTAGCCTAGTATACCACTTAGTATACCACTTGCTGTATCCGTATACCACTTGCTGTATCCGCTGCTTTATATACGTAATTACGCAATCAAATAATTTCATGAATCATTTTCACTTTACGTTTGTGAAACACTTCGTTTCAAGTCATAAGGCAAGCGCGGTTTAAGCTCACTAAGGGCAAGTTCAGTTGATGCTCCCCAACTTTAGAGGAATGGGCAGGGAAGGCGAGCCACTAATAATACCGAGCGAGGAAGTGGTATGGATTGATAGGTGTAGCGAAAGGCCTCTCCCTGTGACGACAAAGCAGGACTCTACCTTTGTAGCCAGTTAAAAGCAGGAGTGTTAAAAGTAGGCCCCACCCCCCCCTTATGAGTTACCGAAGTGATATAAGTAAATACGTTAAAGAAACAATTCGTGCTAGGCGGGGCGATCTGGGGACGGACATTGAAGTACCTCCCTGGTCCATCCTGCCTGGGTAGACGGTCCTAACTGGGTCTTACGTAAGCTCGAAGAGAGAGTTGGTCCCATCAAGTAAACCCCTTCCTTCTAAGCTTCTAAGTAAGGTCCTGCGCGGATTTGAGGGGCCAGAGAAAAAGAAAGAAGAGGTAGAAGAGTCCTGGTCTTACAAGCTAGCCATAATAAAAGCGGACTAGGAATGGAACGAAGCATAGAATAATAGGGAGGTACAAAGGTGGTGCCATCTGGGAGCAGGATAGAGATAAGGGCCTGCTGAGATGGGATGGGGATCTTATTTAGAAACTGATTCTCGATATTACTTAGAACCCCCGACCTTTCGACATCGAATTACAGTTACGACTAGGTTGAGGTCATCCATACGCGTATCCTGAAAGTTCGAACATAGCCGTCGAATGTTCGGAGAGCAGAGACCAGGCAGTTGGACAAGGTTTAATCCATCCAGACAGAAGGAAGGTTGATTCCTCCATCCATCCCCTTCTTGTAGTCCAAGGTTTGAGAGCATGACTGGTCGTTTTCTTCTTGCTGGATCGCACAAGGGTCAACATCAATCAATCGGGGGACCGGGTGGGAGAAAGCCAATTGGATTAGAGAAGGTCAATCGCTTCGAATTCAACATTGAGTTGTAGGGACCCCTATTTATTGGGGTGGGTCCATGGCAAGGCAAAGCAGCTGGGATTATCCCAAACGAACATGTTGAGAGGAGAGGAGACCTGGTTCAGTACAGACATATTGCCTTGGGTGAGGCGGGAGAGCCACTAATTAGGGAGATTGTAATGACCCGCATAGTTAGTTGCTCTAGAACCCATCCTATCTCCCCTAGCTTTTTCCCTATTTATTTTATCTATTTAAGGAAGAGAGAGGTTGGTCCCGAAAGGGTTAGGAACCTCACCTCAGTTGCTCGCCTCGTACTTCTCTTGCTGGGCTGATAATAAATCCCCTCGTCTCGTACTGCTGGGCTCAGAATCCCTCCTTTACTTACGCTTGCTGGCTGGTCTTTACCTCAAACCCCTTCATAGGCGGAAACGAACTTCTGTCGATGGTTTTTTGCTGCATATCAGATCGATGAAGTCTTGTAGATGTAGTATAACTTCCTCGACAGTTCGCTGATTTACGGGTGGTGGGGCATTATCGATCGGAATAAGCAAAGCAGAGAAAGCAGCGGCTCCCCATCCATATATTGACGCGGAGTACCCCTCGATGAAGGACTCGAGGCTGAGGTACGGGATTGGCTTCCTTGGGAAAGCAATCCCTCTATATATGAATTTATGCGCACACATGCGGATTCTTTGAGGGTTCGTGGATGTGAACTCCGAGAGGGAGGTGGTTCTCTTCTGGAACTAGAATTCTTATTTCATGATATATGAGTTATTAGAGGGGAGATGTCCCTGGGGCGGGAAAATACTATTCAAAGTGCATCCTGGGCTTTATGCTTCATGTTGATTTCTCATGGATAGAATTATCCTTGGTACGGTCTTTATTGTTTCTTCATAAAGGATGGACTTTTCCAAGGCCATTTGCGTGCGCTATATGGCGATTTGACCCCCCGGGCATAGCATAGTGTAATCCCTCAAGATCCTTTTTTAATCACTTTTGTTAGGGGGCATAGAAACTGGTAGCCTTCAATATAAAAATCGCAATGCTGAAAATACGTATATAATAATAAGGGATGCTCCCTATACTATCACCCTTGCTTTCCTTGTCTCTGCCTCTCCTACCTTTGCTTTTGGCTATGTCTTTGGATTTGCTTTTACTGCTTCCTCTCCTGCCTTAGGTGCCTTTACCCTCGCCTATGTCTTTACTGCTTCCACCCGGCCATTTCCTTTGCCCTTAGGGTAAGCCGGATCTTTCCTTCTTTAGAGAATTCCTTATTACCAGCCAGATAATTAAGCCAGCCAAAGAGATGTAGAGATAAAGCAGGTAATAACCCCCTAAAGCTAGATCAGTACTTATAAACTTCTCAGGTTACGATCGCTGAGGGTACGAGGCGGGGAAATATATATTTACTATATCTCTATTTATAGTAAATAATTCATAGAGCATTTTCTCTAAGGGTACGACCGCTCAGGTTACGAGTTAGGTTACGAGGCGGGTAAATAAATACTTCCTATGCTAGCTACGTGGCTTAAACGGCCATTTATCTAATAGGGAGAAGAGGGGTAAATAGCCTAAAGGCCTTCCCTGTAGGCGATAGAATCTGATTCTCCCGAGCATGCCTATTAAACCACGGTGTATTCACTTGTAAGGCTACGCTACGCCAGGGATGGAATTTTCCGGATTGACCGTTTTGAAACATGTTGTTATTTCTTAGAAAGGACGCATATCCTAAGGTCGTAATGTAGGTATTTGTTTGGGTTCCAATCAGTTAGTAAAGTCTAAACATTTCCTCGGGGTGAAATAAGGCCTGAAGGTGTTTTCCCCTCGGGGTAACCTTTCGTCGTAAGGCCACCTTCACAGAGAGAGGAGAATTTACCACTTTTAGAAGGGTTAGGCAGGGCATCTAAGGCAATGCACTTGGCTTGGTAGCTCTTGGGCTGATGGGCATCTATCGCTAGCTGGTGGGCTGAGACGCCACCTTTAAGTATAGAATTTACCAGTTTTACGAGCGTTTTCACTCTAACAATGGCCAGTTCCAAGGTTCGATAGGTCTTGCCCTATGAAGGGCAAGGTACATAAGAGTTATTTCCCCCCCAAAAAAAGGGGCAAGGACGGGTTCTCACTTTCTAATTTCCCGGTCGCTCACTAAGCAAGACCGGCCATCCCAGCAAATACAAGTGGTGCAAACAAACTATATGACCTGAGGGGATACGGGGTCTTGCCTTACAACCTGCCCTGCCTTACAAACTTGACGGCTTGATACACAACCTGCCCTGCACCGCCTAACTCGCTAACAACCCTCTTCTCAGCTAGCTCTCTCTCACCTGCACCACCTAGGAGAACCTCAGAAAGAAGGATGCCTCAGAAAGAAGGAAGGATGCCTTGGATCTTTTCCCTTCTCCCAACGATCCCTTCTACTCTTGGGCGTTGTTTTCTCTTTTTGGGCCCCCTTCCCTTCTCCCTCCTATTTGATTCATCTGTCTGTTTGTTTTTTCTTCTAGCTATTTGGCTTTCCTTTAGGCCAGGTTCTTTCTATCTTCACGAACCAAGACTTCTTCCTTGGCTAACGACTGCCAAACGACAAGGAGACAATTGTCTCTATTTCATTCTCATTCTCATTCTTACAGATGTTTACCCTCCCTCATCCCATAAAGCAATAGATGACCACTTCGTTCGTTGGTCTGGTCCGTGAATTTGAAAAAGCTTATCAGACGCGGTTTGTCCTAAAGCGAACCTAGGGTTGTTGGGGATTTGAGGCCTAATCTCTTCCACCGGGTTGGGTTTGATAACTTTAATTTTTCTAAAGCAACAGACCGGATTCATTCAGGGGAGATATATCCTTTACAATATTCTTGCATATGGGAGGGCATGGAGTGGGCCAGGTCGTCCGACCTCAATGCCCTGTTTGTAAAGAGTCATTTTTAGAAGGCCTACAACAGAGTAGAGTGGCCCTTCATTCTAGCGATGCTTCAGGCTCTACTAGGATTTGGTCCATCTTTTATCAACAACGTTGAAACACCTTTTGTGGGTGCCTAAGCCTGTCTTACTATTAATATATGTTCTTCCGAGGAGGTTGGGCTTTTTAGGTCTATCTGGTAGGGATGCCTCTTAGCCCCAACCCTTTATGTGTTGGCAGCTGAAGCTCTTGGCTACTTACTTAATTGGCTCTAAGGTGAGTTTCGGTTTAATTCGAGGGACTCCTCTGCCAAAACCAGACTCTAGGCAATTGGTTAATAGCCATTTTGTTGATGACTCGTTGACAATCTCAGAGGACCAGACTTCCTGGGCCCATACCATGGAGTGTTTGGACACCTTTTGTTTGTGTAGCATCGAGTTCGAGCATTCAATGGGCTAAAATGCAATGCTACAGAAAAAGACAATGACCTATGCCGGCCTGGTTGGCCTCCAAAAATTGGTTGTGGATTCAGCCGGGCCAAGTTTTCCAATTTCTAGGCATACCATTTACCTTCCAGGTGTCGCCTAGAGACCTCTGATAAGTGGTGGTGCAGCGAGTGGAGAATAAGATAGATAAATGGATCATTACGCCCTTAGTTCTAGCAACAAATTTCAAATTTGCACCAAAATCCTGGCCGCAACTCATGTATACTATTAATCATGTTGGGTTCCCTCCAAAGCGGCCTATTCATGCTTAGAAAAGGCCCTCGGAAATGTTCTAAAAGATGAAAAAGGGAAAGGGTTTAACAGAGTGAATTGGGAGCTCTGCTGCTCTCCAATCAATTTTGGTGGCTTTAGCATTTTTTTAACCAAGATTCAAGCCCAAGCACTATGTACCAAGTGGGTGGTTAGAGCTGTGGAGGGCGGTTACCACCTGAAAAGGCATAGAGGTTATTCTAATATTACATGGCATGCATTTGAGATGGTTTGTTTGGTGAAAGTTTCAGATGGTCCTGTGGTCTATGGCACATATAAAATCAGGGCCACTTTCACACATTTGGAGACATATCCTTTTTGAGGAGCGCTCGGCTTTATAACATAGTTGTGGGGTAGATCTTCCATTCCCCGAAGCATTGGCTACATCTTTGGAGGAGCGCTTCACCATTAGAGGGTATTATTAGGATAATTATCGCATTTTCATGGAATGGAAGGTCTAGAGGCATAAATTGAGGGAGCGCCTAGCTTGAGGAGAGGCCACATGTCATTGTGGACTCATTCAAACCCCTTGATCATTATTTATTCTACCCTATAAGAATATGGATGGAGGTGGAAAAGTATGTACTGCAATGCATTTATCCACCCAAAGTGAGGCCGGGATCTACAGCAGACAGAACAAGCAACCCCATCCGATTGGTAGTAAAAAATTTCAATCGCTAAGAGCGCCCGTTGAGACTCCTCTGTCCCCGCCGGTCGCAGAGGCAAAAGCTTCTTCGGTTGGGCACCTTTTAAAGTACCAATGGATTCAGTTCCAATTGAAGCAAACATTGAAGCAGCACCCATTTCTTAAGTTTATTCATAAGCTATTTACCTGGTTCCAACTTCATCCCTTCCAATTATAAAGTCACCGCCTGACAGAACAAAATGTTTCAATATCTAGCCTTCTTCCCTATAAGCTCTCCTTACCTGCCTAAGCGGGAGTCCCCGCCTCTACGCTGCGCGGTTGATTCACTTACCCCGGAGGATCTAATCAGGCCGAAGGCGATGGAAAGGGTGAATAACGGGGGAATGGAATCACGACCTCGGACTGAGTGTTTGCCCTACTGTACTAAAGGGCGAGTTCGTCGATGCGGTTAACGCTTTTTGAGAAAACGGCAATACGCTAATTGCCCTACTATACTACATGGGGGGAGAGTAGGGCGATAGGTTGTGAGGGTGGGTGGGATAGTTCATGAGAGCGAAATCAGCTTCAATGAAAGGTTCGACTATATGCATAAGATCTTTTCTGCTGGACTGTACCTCCACTATGGATAGGGACCAATGGTGTGAGGCTTCGTCGAGAGCTAAAGCAGGAATATAAGCGCTTTCTCTTTCTATTTATCTTTTCCAATGTCACTCCCATGCCCATTATAGAGTAGGGCGTCCTCCAATGCTTTGCCCGCTGTGCTAGCTCCCTCATCTCAATCTCGTGAAACGGGTTTCTTTTTAGCTCCCATGGTCCCTACCATGAATAGGGGCCCCTGCCAGCCTTTCTAAGAAAAAGAACTCGCTTTCACTTGTCAAACCAGGCTTGAAACATGCTTGCTTTGGATTCGTCGGTTTATCCCACCCATGTGCTACGGGACCCAACTATTTAAACTACTTATCCCACCCTTCCGGTGCTATTCTCGACTGTGGGGACAATATCTTTAGTACCAGTTATGGTGACCGCATCTGCTGGCATGTGATGCAAAGAAGCGAGCTGAAAGAAGCAAGCTCGACTCGGCGGGAATAAAGATTCGTTCGGGGTGGGCGGGGCGAGTTTGAAATAGGTAGGGGCGAGCGAGGAGCTGAAATGAAATAACATGGTGAGAGCTGGATTTTTGAAAACAAAGATTGCCTCGGTATAGATTTGGATTTCGCCAATTATCAAACTTTAAAATAACGTAAATACTATATATGTAACATAAAATGAATCAACTCCATCCTGAATGCATCATCATGTGTGACGTGCATGTTACGTGATCAACATCAAATAGATGCATCTTCACATGTTACGTATATAATACGACCCACACCTGGGGGTTAGGGTACGACATCTTAGGTTAGGAGACCACAGGCAGTAGGTGCGCCTCTTCCCCGAAACCTTTAGGTTGAGGACTCGACCAACGAACGGGAGAGAATACAACCTCTGAGATCGAGGACCCGCTCGATCAATAGATCGAGGACGAGCCCATGAATGACCTTCGGACCCTCAACCTCCATCAGCCCCCACAAATGGTCGAGGGAAAGGAAGCAACTAACTGCTTTTCTATTGATCACTCGTATTATCTACGATTTCATAACTTGGGAAAATGAAATAGGTAGAGGTAGATCTCCTCGCTAAGAAAGCTCAAGAAAATAATTAAGAACTGCCTGCTGAAAGCTTGGGATGCAGAATCCAAATTAAGGACTGAACTCCAATAACTGCCCCGAAGAAAGCGGTAGATCTATCTCCTCTAGCTGAGCTGGGCGGGAAAAGGCGCGGATAATTATTGTTTGGTTCTTACTACCGCCACGAATTTTGGTCTTTGCAGCGCCCTGGTATCAATTCATTCCGGCTGGTCGCAATAACGCGCCAGTTCCTCAGGTGGCGCTTATGCTATGGGCTGAAGAGAAAAGCTCCTCCTGGGATCAAAGGTGTAAGCTGGGCTTTAGATCAAAGCGCTTTAGAGAAAAGGCGAATGATGGAATGGAAGGTTCTTGTTGCTGGCCTAAAGTCATCAATGTTCCCCGCTGGCCTCAACCCGTATGGCCTAGAGAAGGCAGTATGTCCAGTGGGACCTCCATCAATCAATTCATTCTTAGATCATAGGTCATACTACGATACGAGGATATCTCTCCCATTTGGCAAAGCACCAGAGAGGCCCTCGACCTGTCTTCGGAGGCAGACCCATAGACTTCATGTTTTATCCTAGCCGGACAATGTTAGGAGAGGAATGACATACATACCCTGATAGTACACATAGTACGACTAGAAGGTTGAAGCCTTACTGAATCTATCTTCCCTTTGTGCCGGACCCTTACCCATTTAGTGCTTGAGGGAGGCACCTTCTTGGTTCCACCTTCTTACCTTTTTAGTCTTTCTTCAGAACCTTTGACTTTTTGAAGTCACAAGCATTTAGTTACGGGATTCGGGATACGAACGAGAGAGGAAAAGCTTACAAACACATGGATAGGATCGACAAAGAAAGCCACACGTACGTCTATCAATTATGCCAATGGCGAGATTGGATTGACAAACAAAGCTACACGTATATCGAGTATTCTTCCGGGCTTCGGGATACGAACAATAGATTACAATTTTACTTACAAATGGATAGGATCGATAAAGCCATAGTTAGATACCTTAGTCTTCCGGGATGAAGGATACGAATGAAAGAGGAAAAGCTCACAAACAAATGTAGTCTTCAAACGAAAAACCAATATGGTTAACCCATTCTTCATCGAGGTATAGTACAATGAGTTCACTATTAAATAGGTCATTGTTGATACTCGGTCTACCGTAAACATCATAGAAACTTCTCTCGGTATTACCCTCGGCACTCACCGCTTCTCTCCTACTCCTTGGACCCTTAAAGTATTCCACAAATTGGAGACCAAAGCTCTCAGAGCTGTTGCCATCCCTTTGACTCTCAGCCCCAAGACAGTGAACACTCATCTTTGATTACTCCCAAAATACATGGAATACAACATCCTCATAAGTCGCCTTTGGTTGGATGCGATGACGACGTCCCCTATACCTTTACAGTTTAGCTTTTCTTCTTCCATGAAGGCAAGACTTACTTCGTGCAGCAGGATCCCACTCTTTTCTCTTTCCACCATAAGGTTTAACCCAAAAACCATCCCTTGGTCTCCTCTGTGTAGTATCCTAGCCTTCTTTGAAGCCTCCTCTCAGCCAGTCCCCGAAGTTCACCTAAGTAGGTCAGATTCTTCTTCTAGCTCACCGCATTTCGGTCATCAAAATGGGATTTTTGGGTCTTTTCCGGGTAGCAGGTCCAAAGCAAACGGTTTATTCACTTACCCGTTGAAGAAGAGCCCATTGATCCAGTTGCTCTACCACCAGCATCAGTAGCAGCGGTTCAATAGTCATTGCAAACGGTCCGGTCAGTCATCCATCCATCCATGGTTGTGCCATTGAAGTGGGAAAGAAAGGTCAGTGCCTAGCTCGCAGTAACATGAGAATAGCCCAGCTCTCGAGGAATAGAATAGTGGAAATGTTTTGAAACCATAGCATCACGAGGAAATAAGCAGTAACATGAGAATATCCCGCCCGATATCTTAAGCTCGCTCGATGAAAGCCGGTCCTGTAACGTTTACCAGTAACGTCGACTTAGAAATGTCTGTACCTATTGTAAGACGAACCAAGGCCTCAGGCAATTGAGCCATCTAAAGCCATGTGTAAGCAAAGTGCATGACGGATGAGTTGTGCTCGCGATAGTGGGTGAACCCGCGGGCCATTCAATTGGTAAAGGAATCGGATAGGCCAGGGACCATCCGTACGACCGGTGATAGAGGAAAGCCTACTCTCTACGGCCGACGCCTTACCCACAGGCCAGGCGGGGATTGACTCAATTTATACGTTAGCTTTGGAGAGAGGGCATTGATGGGAGTGTAGCTCACCGAAAGGACGAGGTAAGAGCATCAGAGCTAAGACGACGTCGATTGAAAACAAAGGACCTTTCTTTTTATTTATAAAAATAGGGGCGCAAGCGACCACAATAGAGAATCAGCGAAGACCTCTATTTACAATATTAATAAGATGGGTTACGGGATTAGATCTCTGCATTCCTACCCATATGCGCATTATTTAGGCGATTCAGTATTAGTATTAACGCCATACTGGACTAATTATAAAGCTTGCAATCTTTCCTTCCTGAGTTGCAACTATGTCACTCTCCATAATCATTCAGGACTGCGCTGCGATAGGATTGGAATTTTTTCAATCAGTCTAAATTCCATGCATTTAGTAGCAAGCTGGAAGGTCGGTCAATTTCATGGTTAGGGGTAGGTGCTATGCCTACCTTAGCTATCTGTATAGTGATATACCTGGCATTTGGTGGGTATGAGTGTGAGTGTATTGGGGTTACCTAGATATGCATTCATTGGTATGCCTTGATATGCTAGGTAGATAGGTATTGAACTAGAAGAGGGAAGTAGGTAACTAGAAGGAAGGATTGAAAGGTGAAATAATGAAAAAATGGATCATGTTATTATGTATATAATACGAATCAAATGGAGTAGTCAAATGAAAGAATAGAAATATTATGGCAATGGCTCGATGCATGCTTCACTCAAAGCAAATGGAGCTTTCAAATATGGGGAAAGCCGTTGTTTTCTATGTAGCCCCTTCAATCGGGTGTCTACTCGTGTTATTCAAGGTATGACCCTGTATGAGAAATGGCATGGAAACCTTCAGTATCTCATTTGCAAATTTTTGGATAAAGTGAAGTGCATGCACCCATATTCCTAGATCAAAGTGAAAAATTGGAACCTAAAGGTCACTGTTGCATCTTGGTGGGCTACAATTAAGTTTATAAAGAATATCTCCTTACGATCCTTCCACTCACAAGGTGATTGAACGTGGAGATGTTATCTTTGATCAAGTTCCTACTCACATTCTATCAGGATCTTGTCCACTACTTATTACAGATAATTCACATATAGATGATTCTCAACATGTTTCATTTCTCTCCTTCACATTATAATGTTAATCCTCCTCTTAATCCTATGAGTGTTTCTTCAAGCAATCCTTTTACAGTGACTGGACAAACAAATGTTTATTAAAATAATATTATTGATGACTCATCCATATCCCATCCTGCATAAGTATATACTTATTTACTTCATTATCCCTCCAGCACTTATCTTCCAATAGTTGAGCGGCTCAATAATGTTTAAGAAGACCTACCTCACTTTTTCTTTCTTTAATCCAACTCCTCTTCCTCCGACTAGGTCAAGGCCTGTGCCCATGTAGACCATATCCGCATTTTTCAACGTCGTCAAGTCAATTTTATTATAACAGAAGGTGAATCAGAGCATCATCAGAAGACTCATGCACCACGGCCCTTCTAACTAAGGTAGATGTTGATGGATCTCCCACTCACTACTTATATCGGGCCAAAGAATACCCTGCCCTGCATGCGAGGCAGCCATTCTGTTGAGTATGACGCCCTGAGTCAGGAAGAAACCTTAGGAATTGGTCCCCTCACCCAAGAATATTATTGGTTGTAAATGAGTCTACAAGGCCAAGTATGGTGTTGATGCACATATTGAAAAAGAGAAAGCTCAGCTTATTACTAAGGGGATTTGACAAAAGGAAGGCAGGCATTGACAACACTAAGACCCTTTCTTCAGTCGCTAGGGGATGGGCTCAATTCAAATGATTTTGTCTATTGTTGCTTCACCAAATTGGGAGGTTCATTAGATGGAGATCAAAAGTGCCTTTCTTTATTCATGGAGATCCATAGGAATAATTTCTATGTTGCAGCCACCAGGATTTGCTCAAGATAAGCCTACAGCATTGGTTTGAAAACTCAATAAGTGTCTTTTCGGGCTTAAGCAGGAATCTTAGATTGGAATGATAAATCCACATCTTTCCCAGTTGTGGTTTCTCTCACTGCGAGGTTGAGCATGATCTCTATATTATATTTGCCATCATGATTATAAGACCCTCATTGTTGTGCTTTATGTTGATGACATCGTGATTGGTAATTCACCATCCGTGGTTAAGGAACTGAAGCTACATCTCTAGAACTCCTTTGATATTATTGATTTAAGTATGTTTCACTATTTTCTGGTACTTCAGATAACTCAGTCCTCCTCAAGGGATATCCCTCTCCTAGCCGCAGTATGCATCGGATGCAACATTGAAAGATGGAGTATTGTAAGCCTGCCCACACCCCTATTGCTTCTGGGATGAAATCTCAAGCCATTCGTCCTTCTCCCTTATTTGATGCTATGGTATATCGATCTTTAGTAGGTAGTAAACTCTACCTTACTCATACTCGCCCAGACATAGCCTTTATTGGTAAGCTTCTAAACATATTTTTCGCTATATCAAAAGCACTACTCACATGGGCATTGTAATACCCCCATCTTACAGTTATTGCGCCACTAAATAACTATATATATTACTACTTAGGGAAACAACTCGAATGGAAGCAACCGAGCGGGCTCCCTTCTTCCCTTTCCCCCGCTCCATCTTATTTGCTGTTATAGGGAGTAGCACAAAACCAAACCCCCTTTTATAATTAATCCCTTTTTCCGTTATATCGTGCTTAAACGAATCCGGAGGAATATCTCTTTTGATGTCCGGGCCCCTTTCTATATAATAATCGTAGAAGCACCTGACCGGTGCATCTGGTGGTTGCGTTTGGTTTCGCGACCCGAGATAGAGCACCAATTATATAAAACGAAGAAATTTCATAGTTTCAGGGTTTGATCAGAGCCCACTTAGGAGTAGGTGCCTTTCCCACGCCGCTATTCCTGTACACTCAAGTCGTTGCTCCCGCCTTCTATGCCTTTATCCTATCCGCGATATAACGGAAAAACACGCCTTGCCTTCGCTCTTGTCCGGCCCCGCCTTAATTCAATATGGCGTAGGGGTAGGACCTGCTTTATTCCGCTTTACTCGTAACCAGCGGATACTTGTTCTCAACTATCTTTAGTCGGCGTGCCTCGCTATAGACTAGATTTACCCAGCATCTGATGAGTTGGTCCATCAAGGAGTATTCATTGATCAGTCGGACTTTACTATCCGGATAAATTGACTGAATTTACTATATAAGAGAAAGGGGCCGGAGGGGCCGGCTAATGAAATGATACTTTACTATTGCGGATGCAAGATGATACTCTACTATCGTGGGGCCTGCCACTACCAATTATTTAAGATGATGTATCTACTATCCAAATGGATTCCTTTTCCCCCCTCTCCGCGCGCGCAGAGAATCAGGAATTACATTATTCCGAGTGGTGCGTGAGTTCAGTGTAGGACTGAGAGCGCGGTGTTGGAGAGAGAGCTGCGAGGCCCCCTTCCGGGCAGGTTGATAGGTTTATTCGGTAATCCCCGGCTTTACTATTTATATAAGGGGTGCTTCCCTAAATAAAGAGAAGAGTGAGCCAACCCAAACCAATGCTCGAGCCTCATTCAGTTCATTCTCTCCATACTCTTTTTTTCCCCATTCATTCCGCCCGCTCATCCCATATTCCCCAATAATCGGAGCAACCATGTTGGGTTGGGTTAGCATGGTGTGCGGCCCGGGCCGGAACAAAGCATGGAAGCTTTTTTTGCCCCACCTCTCTGGACAACGAAGCGAAGGTAGTAACTGAATCCCCCAAAGGAAATATTAGTTTTCCGGGTCCGACTATTCCTATAGCATGAAGGTGGCACCATTTTGTGTAAAGTGCTCCAGCGGCCATTCGTTTCGAAGCAGTCATTCATTATATTATCGATTATCTCAGTTAGTCCAGGGAGAATCTCAGCATGGAAAACGGGGGAGGGGTAGGGCAAGACTCGAGTTTGCCAGGGAGAGACCCGTGCAGCAACCGCAAATCCAAGTTCATGAGACGGATGAGCCCGGAACCAAGTGAGGCGGAGCGGAAACAACAGGCATTCGAATAGCTGGATCAAACACGATTAGGCACTGGCTTCATTGGACCCAATTTGAGCTTTCCCGTTTACCAACCCGATTCAATTAGTACACCCTTTCCGTCCCTTCCATCGTCATCCCTGGGCCTGTCGCCTTTTAATAGAATAACTCGGGCTTTTAAAAAGCATCGTAAGAGGGAAAACAGGGGTAGGCAGATCCGGACCTGTTGGAACGGCAAGAGCTACGAAAGCCAAAGCAACGGATCGGCAGGTAAAGCGGGAGATCGTAACGGTTGAGGAGTGAGATGCCGGGCAGGAGCAATCAATCCTGTTTTCTCGATCTCCCAGAATGATATCTAATGCTCCCAGTCTTTATTCTGCCACCATAGCTTTCCCCCATCGGTAGTTGAATGAGCCCGAATTAGCTAACAAAAAGGATTGTGGTTCATGCACCTTAAACCAACCTTCATATATCTCTTTCTTTGGCTAATGAACCGCGTATATTCGATTCCCAAAGGGTCGAGTCACGGGATCCGCCCACTCCACTACCCTTTCTTTATGTTTCATTAATAATTTCATGTGCCTATTTATTAATACGAGTCGTTTCTATAGCTACATGCAACACGCATGCCACTCGAGAACATGAAGTTGTAATCGCTATGGATGGGAGGGACCCCGGCCCAGTACACGCTGCCCGCCACACATAGATTTTGAGGCTCGTTCCCAATTCCCTATATATATAAGCCAGGATTCATGAGGCAGCTATGCCAGCCCGCTAGCTGTGCCACTGCATTCAAGAGAAGCGGGATTTCCAAGTTACCTCTTCTCTCTCCGTATTTAAAAGTCTCGCACGCAGAAGAGGAATGAATGGTTCTTCAGGGGCTTCATGATGGCTCGCTTCTCTATTTCTTCAGGTTGCGAGTGCACGCATGTTTCAACGTACGTCTATTTCTTCGTATCTGTTTCTCGCAGGTCTCATTCGTATGGTAGGTAGGGCTATTCATTTATTCATATCTGTCAATCGTTTAGTTCCCTGATTTCCAAAGTAGTTTCTCGTCAGTTAGCGAAGTATAGCAGGGTTAGCTGGTTTCCCTCTTTCCCCCTCTCCAGGCCGGCGATTTCATGATGGTTTGTTTCTCCGGTCGGGATAACTATAGCTAATCCCTCTGAATCCTACCCCTTCAGCTAACCTCAACACACCCACCTTCCAGATCTTTAGTTGCCTAACCCACCCGTTCTTTCTACTACACCAATAGTTGGAAATGAGTATGCTTTTGGGGATATAGTTATGGTCTCCGATAGGGTGGGTGTGATGACTAAAGGGTGACTCGGAGCTATATTTACTATAACCTTGTTGAGAGGCGCTTACTCGAGAAATATGCCCTAGCAGCACCTGAGAAATTAATCTATACCCGGAATAAAGATCCTACAGGCAGATTTAAGGGTATGTTTGAGGAGGGAGAAAGAAAAGGTCGGAGGGCAATTGATCCTAAGCTTTTGGCTGAAATAAAGCAATCTTCATTACAAGACTTATCTACACAACTTCTTGCATTGTTAGATACAGTAAAGGACAAGAAAGTACTGTTGCATGGAGTCCAGTTGGCTATGGATGAATTGAAGAAGTCGCAAGTGGAAGATCAAAACACGCCTCCAGACTTTCCTAAGATGACAGAAAAGGAGAACCAGCTCAATTATGCAGCACTAGCTAACTGCCAGAAAGCAGGTACAACGCTTTCAGAGGGTATATCTGCATCAATCAGCAATTGCACACGCCTACACACAGTTGCTGAAAAGATGATTGAATGGTGTTGGTTACCCAAGCTCGGATATATTGGTGCACCAAGGCCCATAGAACAAATTTTGGCGAAGTTATAAGACTACATCAACTCCAGAGGGATTTGAATCCGAATGGTCACTCGAGTCACTAAAGATGTATTAAAAGAACATATAGCTGGACCATATAGATATATAAATTTGATCAATTCCTTTTTGAGTACACTTAAAAGAGAGATGGTCCCCATGACTCGAGATGCAGCGACATATGAAGTCTCTCTAGAGCAACTTATCTTTAGGCGAGTGTTAGGAATCTCTTCCCAACATGAGGTTTGGGCGGCTTATATTGAAGACAAAGCACAAGGCCGATAGTTATTGCTCGACCGATCTTGCTCGACCAGCCAGTTAGTTGTTATTGCTCGACCAGTTGTTCTTGCTCGACCAGCTCGACCAGCATGCTTTCATTCAATCTTGCTCGACCGGCATGGATCGTATAATGAGAGATTGATCGCGTGGCTTGAAGACCAACCGAAAGGGCTCAAGACCGAACGACCTATTACATACGAGACTGGTGGTGCATCATTAATTAAATAATAGGATTTCTTTATTTCTCTCTAATCTATGGAGAGAGATGTAAATCATCGATCGACACCTATCTATATCGCATGAACGTATAATGAAATCGATCGACACATTTATCGATGCGCAAGCAACAATCACATTTACATATATAATGATTGGCGGGGTATATCCCTCTCTAACAGAGGGCAGATGCTCTTCTCTCAAATTGCTCTGTCTTGCCGACCGACAGGTCCAAGCAAACAAATAGGCTGCATTGCGGAACATTTTGGTAGCATTTCGTTGCTGGTTCTGTGCTCAATCAATGATCGTGGCATCACCAGCGCGGGGGGGCGGCTGTTACCCCACCCCCCGCATTTCCAAAGCATCTCTCTATTTGCCATCCATTCTATACGTAGAATAGATACTCCGTGGACGTATATATATATAATAGAGCGAGCGTGGCGTGGATTCCTTTGACCGGGCTTGTTTGTCCTTTCCAAACCTTTCTTTACCATCCTCCCTGCCTTCCAAAGCCAACCGCTTCACCGAATACCCCTTTCTATATTCATTCTACCTACCTACACGAATCAGCCATACAAACCATGCATGCACAGATAAGCACAGAAAAATGTACATGCCCCACCTACCTCAATCAAATGGCTGGCCGCACTCCACCTTCCTAAACTCACAAGCTTGGACTGTCATGATGTTGGATTGTCTGATCCGCCCGCCGCCTCCGCACATTCTTATTTAGCTACTGGTTCTCAAGCACAGCACATTAGTTTCTGGCAAGATTTCGTTCGTATGGGGTGATTCCGTTGGGTTCTTATAAAAAAAAGTGGGTGAAAAAGGCTCCCCGTAGGCAGGCTTATTATTGGAAACGATTGGGTTCTTTTTGCTCGGCCATTGAATCTTGTGAACCAATTGAGACCGAAATTGGAAAAAGAGATGCGAACGGAGAGGAATAACCAATCGATGAAGGAACATGAAACCATTCCGTTTCGATAGAGGTACGGAGAACGATTGGGGGTGATAAAGTAGGTAAAGTGGTTGGATTTTGCAAGCTGTTCCAACCACTGCTGGATGTGATTCCAAGAGCCGAACGAGAATGAATACCACAAATAAGAGTCAAGATCGGGCTCCCTGGTGGAATGTTTAACCAATTCATTTCGGATCGATCAAATTGGTACGGAAGTTGTAACATGGGAAAACTACGGAAAACACAACTTATTATAATAACCCGGTGACCTACCAATTGCAGAAGTAGGATTTCTGGCAAGCAATAAGCACTCGAAGAATACGATTCGGGTGTACCATCTTCTTTATCACTCCGAAAGAAAGGTTCGGGAAGAAGAGGAAACAGCGGAGGAATCCGAATCGGACCTAAATGGGAATGACATGAAAAGTCTTTTTCAGAACCCATGATTAAGGGCGTTACTACAATATAAGAGATAAATGGATAAAAACTGATTAGTGTAGATAAATTGGGTAGAATCTTTTTATGGAATAGTCCAATAAATAGTCGTCTCATTCCCTTATTCGTTCCTTCTGAACTTACTTTCTTTCGTACTTAACTGAAATGTCCGTACTTCATTCAATCTTACCGTAAGAAGTTGAGCGTACCATGCCATGACTCTTATACAGGTAGGAACGAGCGTACCATGACACGACTCTTATACAGGTAGGGACGGAACCCCTGATTGGATCCTAGACTCGCGCTGAAATGAACTTTACGAGGTACCGCCAGGTAACCAAGAAGGGCTGACATTGGTTCGAGCCTAGCGCTTCCTAAAGCCCATATAGAGAGACCCCATAGTTGAACAACCTTACTCACATCTCATGAGGGACTCCATAGAGCTAAAAGCTCATACTCACATCTCCTAATGGACTGGGACGACCCCATACTCACATCTCCATAATAGGACATGGACTCCATACGGCGTTACTACTCTTATCACCTAATAGGACACAGGAAAGCTGAAATGCTAATGCTGGAATACAAAGCCGCAAGTAGAATGCCAATGCGAGACTAGAAAGGGTTGGAGTTAAGCGCGTCTGAAACCCACATTGAGAGACATGTACAGCCAGGTGGGTGTTTTGAAATAAAATGACTAGAACCTACTCTAGTGCATTCCTGAAGCATAGTACAGTCTGCAGGCAAGGCGGATGCTTCAGACACCAGCCTTCACTCTTACAAACGCCAGGACGCTAGGATGAAAATCCTAGAGCGCAGATGGAGTCTTCGACCAATATGAAGGCGGGTTGCTACTTACATGAAAGCTCAAACTCAAGGGATGTATTGGTTATGCTCTATAGGGTAACACCCAATGTTATAGAAGATGTATTGGTTATACTCTATCTCTATAGGGTAACACCCTATGTGAGTAACACTTTGACTTTGTAGCTCGACTGATAAGGATCCCCTTGCTTGACAGTAGGAGGGCAAGGAGAGGATGCCCCCGGCAGGGCTCGACCATAGGGAGAGGGGAACCTTTTGAAAAAGTCTTACCTCTGAGCTAGGTTACCTCGGGATTCCTCGGCAAGCTCTTAACTCTGAACTAGCTTACCTTGGGCATCCCGACAAGCAATGCTTACATACCCATCCAAAGCTACTCGCCTCAAACGTAAACAATCACTTATAAAGGTCATGGGGCCCCTCCACCTCCTCCCCTCGGGGGAGGGGCCCCTCTGCTTTCGTTCGGTTCAAATCGCATCGCCTCCAGGTACGTTAAGTGACTCGACCAAAAAGGTCGAGGAACGAAGTAGCTCATCCATTCATGGGTGAGGCCTCCTTCTCACGGCTCTATCTCACGGCTCAAGTCTCTTTCACTTACTTTCTTTCTTTCAGGACTACGGGATAAGAAGCCCACCTCTCTGCAATGGAATCTTCAGTAAAGCCCTCCTCTCCCGTTGGTCGAGCTAGTTCCCTCCTATAGTGCAAACTACGGTGTCTACGCTACCCTTTGGTGGTCCGCTCGCCCCACTCTTATATTGTTGAAGCCAGTGCACTGCCGGAGGTTTTACTTCTTCTCCCCTTGCATCCCGGAGGTTTCTTATCCCTTGTCCTGGGTGTAAGGAGAAGCTCATCGCTCGGGTTACCTTGAAGGCAACCCTGCGCTTGTCCCCGGGCCCGAGGTAACCTAGCCTGCGCTTGTCCCCGGGCCCGAGGTAACCTAGCTCAGAGTAAGGTAAAGGAGATATTCTGAAATAGCGTAATTACATATATATAATATGAAATGAAGACGCCTGGGTTCGAACCAGGAATTCCAGCCCGGGCTGGTATCTTGTCCGATTAGATGACGCCTTTTCGGTGAGCCCCAAAAGGTGCTCTATAGGCGACTTTAGTCGGTAAACTAAAGAGAAGGAGAAACAACCGCTCCCTCTAATCAATCATTAATCAAATGGATTGATTTCGCCAGAATAACTCAAAAGACCGATCCTACTATATCTATATTTGCCCGCATTAAGAACTCGTTGTAAAACTCCAGAAAATGTTCGGAACACAAAAACTAAAAAAGAATACAACACCGCATTCCACAGAGACAATATATTACGAAATATTTGACCGAGACAGAATTTTCACAGTTAAAATAAATAACTAGCCATAAGAAAGTTGTCCCTTTCTCATGGAAATTTACCCATCACAGAGATGCACGGAGGGACAGAACGAGCTTCAATGTATTTGAAAATACAGGAAAGAGCGTCACCAAGAGAGGGAGGCGGCAAACCCCTTCACTGAGACAGGGAAACTGAAAAGCTGGAAAGCTCAAAACTCAAGCTAAAAGGGAAAGCGATACGAAGGCTACTTGAAAGGATGCGACAAGGAGTGTTTTTTTTTATTTTGTGTTTTATTTAGGTAAAGGGAAACTTTTGAAAAGCGTCTAAAGGGTTTAATTTTGGAATAAGGAATAAAAGTTTTCCTCTAAGGGAAGGTTAATTTTTTTCCTCTAAAGGGAGGGATTTTTGAGGTGTACCCCCCC
>Ga0316216_1000011_pt1 | contig 27368 bp, 18 predicted proteins | sample NRE6metagenome_FD_207800 | JGI IMG/M metagenome (GOLD analysis project Ga0316216, IMG submission 207800) | Spruce roots microbial communities from Maridalen valley, Oslo, Norway - NRE6 | ecosystem: Host-associated > Plants > Roots > Unclassified | place: Norway: Oslo | collected 2017-09-15
AAATAGATGCCGGGGTAGATAGCTGAATAATAATGGAAGACTGGGACAACAATCTGGGAGGACTGAACATCCTTAACTGCAGGACTTGATCTCTGGACAGAAGAATGGAAGATGAAACAAGCGGAAATGGCCACTTGAACGCTCAACTCCATGGTAGCTGGAACTGTAATCTTCACGGAGACTTTGATGGTCGTCTTCACTGCTACTTTCATTGTACGACTGCAGGAGGTCGATGAAGGAGCGGGGGCCGAAGATACAGAGATCGGGTTGGACTATCCTACAGAGGTAAGTTCATTCACTGCGGTCCTAAGCGCGGCCCATAACGCTGCTATAACTTTAGTGGTGATGGTCGTATGGGGGGTTGGGGTGGACATTACCACCTAGATAGGGGCTATCACAGATACTAATACTATTAGTTAATTCATTAACAATACGGGCGGGCATAAGAAGCCTGCTACTGTTGGTGTGCTGCGAAGTAAAAGAAGGAAGTTGATGTGCGAGCGCGAGTAAATAAGGAATGAGTCAAAGTCCTTTGGCTGTCAAAATCATATATGAGTAAAGTGGGGGTTTAGGTTGGTAGCAAGCTTGGATCAAATGTGGGGATTAGACTCCATGGCGATTAGGTCTATAAGTTTCTATTTGCCATGAGTGAAAGGGGAAAATAAGAGGTTTCAATTTAGATCCTCTTTTTCAAAAGGGCCATACAGGGTATATTAAACATTACTAGGTCTAGAAGGTTGGGATGTAGGATCAACTATAGTTTTTCCTTTATCAGGCATTGGGGTAACAATCAACTTAGGGTCTTGGGTTATTTGGGCAATGAAAGGAGTGGAAACCAAGAGTGAAATAATCTAAGAGAGGAGGTAATTATGATGAACGCCCTAGCCATCTAACCTAGCCATCTAAAAGGATCTCCCACCATAATAAACTATCCATCCATCCAGGGAGGGGGTGAAAATCTAGGTATCTAGGTCCAAAATATTACGATTTCATGGGCTCGATCGATCTATATGGGTCCATCCACCACCTCTTGGGTTCGGCGTAAAGTAAAGCTGTTCGTCCCGTCCCACCCTAAATAATATGCCTTCCTAACCTATTTTATTCTTTCCTTTCTTAATAAAGTCAATATCTCGGTTCACCCATTAATACCCTTCCACGTATGTCTCACCCCTACCTAGAAATATATAAATAGGCTAATAAGCTTCTTCCTAACAGGTCTCTATCTGCGGTACCAGCTCTCTAACTTATTTATTTGTACCAGCTCTGTCTGTGGGACCAACTCAAATATATTTGTTTCTTCGGAACCCATTCCATCTTTCATTCTGGTACCGAGTCATTCCTTTCTCGCTCAACAACAAGCTCTCGTACGCTAAGATAAGGCTGATCCCTGCTCCTGCCTGTCGAAATGAATGAGTAAAGGTAAGATCTTATATATGTATAATATAGGTCGAGGGTATGGTCGTATCATCTCGATCAAGATCCTGTAATCGCTCAAGAGAGGTCGCGAACGGTGTACGAAACTGGGGTGGGTGATTGGGTGGTTTCCTAAACTAACGAAGGTATTCCGTATTCGACCCTGAATCCCATAATGTAGTAGGGAGTCTCATCGGCTAACGCACGCTAATGTCGTTCGGAGTTCCTTCTGACCGGTATGACTTCTTATCTTCGGCTAACGGGACTGTAATTCCGTTCTGTGTGTAACTCTCTTTTGGCTCCCGCTAATGTCGTACGTCTAATCGTTTCACGTTCCTGATTAAAGGTTTCCAACTCTTCGACTAAGCTCCTGGAAGAACGTATATAAAGGAACTGTTCCAAGGGATCTAAAAGGAAGTTCTCTATTACTCTATTAATACGATGTTATGACGATGCAGTAATGACATATAATATATAAAGGCTAAATAATCCTCCTTAAGAGTCACCCAGTATTGGGTATTCAATTCAATGATATGAAACTGTATGGTAATTCCGGGTGCTGCTAGCTAACTAGCTAATATGAAGAGTAGCTAATCTGTTATACCGGCTCTCTATCGGCTCTCCCTCCAATAATATCGCTCTGGTACCGGCTCTAATCTCGCTCATCGCCCATCTCGCTTTGGGACCTGGTGTAATCTCGCTCATCGCCCATCTCGCCGCTGTTCGACCTGCTTTCATTCATCTCGCTGTGGTACAAGCTGACTGCTCTGGGCCCAGGTCTTGAATGTAACTCATAAGGGGGTATGTTGAACCAGTCTAATAACCAGTCTAATATGTTATATGGCTGCAGGTCCCGGTCTGCCCGATATGTTGTATTTGCATGAACTGTGTATTCGGTCTCCATCCGTCTGACCGATGTGCTTTGCTGAACTGGGTATTGAATCTCCATCCATCTTACCAATATGGGTGATTTGTTGAATAGTGAATTCCGTACCCGACCTTCTATTGCTAGTCCCGCCGGTTTCACTTCGAGATGGATTCGCGTGAATAGAGAGCCCCGAGTCGAGCCGGAAGGGAGGAACCTAAAATCACCTTGTTCCTATCGTTACTGATCCTAGGCACATGGAGTTATACCGAGTACTCAGAATGCGTACATAGGATGAGCTAAGTGCATAGATTGGTTCCAACATCTCTAGCCTTTCATAGCTTTAAACAGCTCCGCTCCAGTAGAGTTTGGCTGATCTTGTTTCTGGATTGATCTTGATCCCTGGAAGGGAATTGGTCGATCTCCCTCTCCCTCGACAACCTAATGAATACGTGTGGTTGTTCGATTGATCCTGATAGGGTTAGCTGCTTCCTCTCCCCCCTCCTCCTCTCGGACTTAATACCCACTTACTTCTTGGATTTAAAACCCAATTAAATCTATTAATTAGAACCACCTCCCTCTCGGAGTTCACACCCACTCGTTCATACTTGTAAGGCAAGGATATGTCTTCTATGTGGGCAATGATGCCATGTGTCCGCTCAGGTCCCACTCTCAACATCACACAGGCTCTTTTCCTCCCTTTAATGGGCCCCAAAGTCCCTTGATACGCGTCAATTGCTCATCGTTGTAGGGTTTTGAGGGCTTATCCCCTCTTCCGTACTCCTCAAAGGTCCGCTGTAATGCTGGACGTAAGATCTGAGGATGATCCGATGACATGCGCACTCCAGTCTGACAACCATAATATTTTCATTTGGGAGTGCACATTGGCGCCGTGTGTCCTTCTTTCATCATCGTGACATCATGCGGGGCCCTTCCCTTATCGTTCATGCGTCAATGTTCCTTGTAACATGCTCTCTCTTCACTGGATGAAGGGTCCTCTTGTGGGTGCATGGTCTATGTCCATCTCATTATCTCAGAGCCAATCCTCGGTTGCGACGTAGTCTCTATCCTTCATCCTTCTCTGCAACCGTCCAACATCTGTCTCCCTCGATAAGTGGTTTTCCCCTAAATAAGTGCTCTAAAACTACCCCATTCACATAGCAGGAAACAGGGAATAAAACAACTACCCATAGGTGAGTTCTAAAACAACTGCCCAAAAGTGGGTTGAAACAACACTGGTGAGTGGAAACAGAGGATAAAGAAGCATAAAAGAGGTTAAAAATAGGTAGGAAAGACAGAACTAAGGGTGGGTTGAAACAACTGCCCAAGAGGTGGAATCCTGGTTGAGGTGCCAGAGGTAGAATCCCGGTTAAGGTTTCATAGGTGGAATACTGGTTAAGGTGCCGGAGGTAGAATACCAGTTGCGCTCCTTCACCAGGTAGAATACCGGTTGCGCTCCTTCACTAGGTGGAAGACTGGTTGAGGTGGAAACTGGGAAGAAATGCGTGGAAACGGGAACTAAACAAATGCAAATACGTCTCCTACAGAGTTGTCTGCGTATGAAGGTCTCGGCATGAGATATCGGCATGAGTATCCTACAGAGTTGTCTGCATATGAACATGAAGAAGAGGTCTCGGCATGAGTGTCTCACCATGAAAAAGAAATCAGCAAGAGGAAATAGATAAGAGCCCATAGAATCTACTGAGTAAACGACTGGATCCACTGGATCAACTACTTTATCGACTGAATCTACTACAGAATATACCCAAGCTCCTATATACGATGCTACCTTAACCTATACTTCTGAATTCGCTACTTATAGTCCTGCTTTTGGTTGGGATGCTTCAACGTGTGCTTTAGGTGCATTAGCCTCTGCCCTAGCCTATGCTCCTGCTCCTGTCTCTTATGCTTCAACCGGATCAACGGCTGTGCTGGATCACCGGAATCAACAGAATCAACAGCTGAATATACGGGATCAATATTCTTTGATTGGACTTGAGGAGACCGATCAAACCCATAGGTAATATCTCGATCTTACCTAAGAGCATGAGTAAGAGACGTACTTGGTTACCCATGAGGGCACCCCATTACTAGCATCTCTATTGTCTTTCTTCTTTTATTTAACATGAGGAGACCGAACCAAGTCTGTAGGTCATATCTCGGCCTTGTATTTGTTAGTTTATAATAGCTGGCTGACTGTCTTGAAGAGCCTGGCCAACCCGCACTTAACGAACCAGGAACCTTGCCTATCGAACCAGGACTGCCTGGCCTAATGACTTGCCTAATGAATCGAACCAGAACTGCCTACCTCATATAAGTATTAACCCCAAGCTACAGGTTAATAAGTGGGGCGAGGAAGAATGTCTCGCCTGACCAGTTCATTTTTTAAGATTGAAAGGAAGGTAGGAAAATGTTCGAGGGTAGAATAGCTTCCTTACCATAAACCAAGAAAGAAGGAGAGGTGTCTAAGGCCACCTTAGGAGTAACCCGATCTGCCCAGAGAGCATTAGGGAGAGCATTATGCCAATTTCGATGATGGTCAATGACTGTCTTCTTCAGGATCCGGATCAGATTCTTGTTGGTAGATTCAGCTACCCCATTTCCCTGAGGATAATAGTGAGCTGAATAACGGATGATAATGCCCTTTTCCAAAGCAAATTCAATCAATTTCAATGAAGATAAATAAGAAGTATTATCAAAGACTAACACCGAAGGAACGCCAAACCTGGTGATCAGATGCTACTCCAAAAACTGGATAACTGCATTCTCGTTCACGTGGGTCAATGGGATAGCTTCTGTCCACCTGGTAAATTAGTCCATAGCTGTCAAGATATACTTATGTTGTGTTGTTTTTAAAAATTGGGATTGATTTCTCCAATGATTTCTAGTCCCCCTTGTTCGAAGGATGCTTCGATTGTTACGGGTTGCAAGGGAAGAGCTTATTTCCTTTTTATTTCCAGCACGGACACATCTTACAAACTTGACATCTCCTATCGTGCATATGTGCATCTCTTCAAAGTGTGGGCCAATAATAACCAGCTCGTAGGATCTTATGAGCTGTAGTTTCTCCTGAAAAGTACCCACCAACTGGTCTATCATGAAGATCTTTTAAGACCTTTTAAGCATCCTGTTTCTCCATACATCTGAGTAGAACACCATCATAGTTCTTTCGAAATAGGATGCCATCAATCAGCTGATATTTAGCAGATTGAAGTCTAAGAGCTCTTCTTTTCCTGGAATCTAGATAAGTGGGACTTGACCCGTGATGCAAGTAATATTTCATTTAACAATACCACGAATCAGTATTAGCTGGGATGTACAAAACCTCATTTGTATGCATGGAAAGTTTCTTTTCTCAGCCATCTTCATAATCATCTACATGGTATTAAGCTTTAGCTGCTAGTTTACAAAGTCCTTGGACGCAAACAATAGTAGCAGGTTTAAAGTAAAGTTTGTACTCCCAGATGGCTGTCATCCAGTTTCCTCGCCTTTCATGAAGTTCCTTCTGGATAAACAATGATCTAACAGCTGGATGTGGGACAATCACTTTTGTGTGGCATTTGAGAATGTAAGGCCTGAACTGTTTAACATCTTTGACCACAGCCCTCTCCATTACACTTAAGGATTTTGGGCTATAGGCCTATTATGGATTCAGTTGGGATTGCTGAGTTATTTGCCTTGTGAATGGTTTACCCTGTTCCCCATCCTCATTGGGACTTTTTCCCTGGTCGGGGGGCACTTGCCTGGATAAGGCTTTTGCATGGTAGGGAGGAAAGACCGCCTTGGATACGTTCCCCCCGTGGAAGTGGACTGTTCGTGGATCTCTGCTGGAAGCAACGCTTGGAAAATGGACGAGAACTAAGGACCTCAGGTACATCATGTTGTTTTATGCACTGTTATTGCATTGCTGATTGTATTAATGCACATGTAATTAGTGGGTGTTGTACCTTAGATTTTAGGAAAAGAAGAACTGTGTGTTTAATGCATGGTAACACCCACTAGGGCTGTTACACTACAGGGGAGGAAGAACAGGTGGAAGAACTGGACTAGTACAATGTTATAACTGCGACGAAATAGGTCACATTGCTCGTGACTTCTGCCTAGGAGATTGCGCTGCAACCACTGTAGAACCACGGGCCATGCTATAGAGGACTGCCCAGACTTTATTTAAAGGCGGGAAGCCCGAAAAAGACAGCGGAACGCAAACCTAGTAAATTCAGAGCCCATACCGCCTAGCAGAGGGGCTGGGCCAACTATTAACGTAATCACCAGAGGAGGTGCTAGGACAGGAGCAGATATCAACAGCTCTGAATCAGTTCAGATTAAGAAAGCAGGCCCTGGAGCACCAAGGGTTTACTCTGTACAACAGAAGTCATTTTTTAGAGATGTTGTTTAGATGTTCAGAAATATGGCTGCGCCAGAGACTTCAGGAGTTGCGCAGAGGCCCACAGTTCAGGTACCTGAAGTCATCAACCCGACAGAGGGTTGCGGAAGGGTCCCAGTATAAAGGAGCCAGAGCAGTTCGACTGATCAGGTGGGGGACTGGTACCGCCTATTTTTCAATATTCAGGTAGATGAGTACCTGACCAGGAAGTTGCACAACTCACTGCAGCACATGGTGGTGGAGGAAGATGAATTAGAGTCCATTTCTACTAACCTCCCTGAGAGGCACTCACATCGGGTGCGCAGGAAAAGAAAGAGAACTGGCAAAGAATTCAGACTGGATGTGCAAGTAGCTGGATATGATATTAAGGATGTAATGTTGGACCTTGGGTCCGATGTGAACATTCTTCCAAATAATTCTTGGGAGGCTATGGGACAGCCGAAACTGCTATACTCTCTGATCCAGATGTGTGGATGGCCAACCAGTCTCGGATCTTTCCCATTGGTAGACTAGAGAATGTGGAGGTCGACCTAGCAGGAGTCAAGACCTATGCAGATTTTTAAGTTATCGAAATAATGGGTGAGAAGGACCCCTACCCTGCCCTGCTAGGAATTGATTGGGCATTTGATAACAGCACTGTCATTGATCTAAAGAAAGAAACCATGACCTTTGAGGCCGATGGTACTAGGGTGTATCATCCCTACCTCTTCAATCATAATCTTTTGTGACCCTGAAGATATCTTAACAGCCCTCCTCTTCGATCATAATCTTCTACGGCCATGAATATATCATCGAGGCCTTGCCCTTTCAATTAGAATCTTTTGCGAGCCTCAAGATATTGTCAAGGCCTTGCCTCTTCTATCATAATATTTTATGACTCTTCAGAGATTATAGAGGCCTTTCCTCTTCGATCATAATCTTATATGACCCTGAATATATCTTGGAGGCCCTGCCTCTTCGATCGTAATCTTATGCAACCCTGAATATATCTTAGAGGCCTTGCCTCTTCGATCATAATCTTCTGTGACCCTGAAGATTTATTAGAGGTTGCTACCTCTTTAAACAGTCTTTAGGCTCATCTCCACCTCGGTTCTCCCATCGAATTGATTCTCGAGCCTATCTGCTCCTCTAGCATGCCCTTAGACTCCATTTCCTTTGAGAAATCTCTTCAATTCCTCCCTACCAACACCCTCTTTTGCACTAGAGGTGGATATCTTGGACCAATGTTCCTTATCGAAGACCATTTCTTTTTCCACAACGGAATGTGTCGAACAAGGTTACACACACTTCCATGAATTTGATAGCTCATAGAGTATCTGACAAGATTTTGAAGTTGTTGTTTCTTGGATGTAGGACATTGCATTGGATTTTGGTACCTTTTATTTATTCTCTCAGCCCTTATGCGCCCCTTCAGGTATATTTACTACACTGACATATAGGTATAGGCTTTTCCTATGCAAGCAATGCATTTCGACCTTTTATTTTTAAACCTTTGAATTCATCATAGGTTCCACCTCGTCTTGGTGAGTTGCCTCACCACTCCAAGTTGATTTATTGCACTCTTTGGATGGTAGCATTTTGTCTTACATGGGTTGCCCTAGTTTAGCACACTTTAAATTTTCGCACCCATGTCGCCCATCCCCACTAGGATCGGGAGTCCTCGTAGTCTCTAATGGCATAACGAGCCTCATTTTTTGCTCTTATCTATTGCTAACCTCTACCCAGTGGACTCCCGAGCAGTTACTTTTTGGTTTACTGCTTCTCTTCCCACTCATGCTTTTGAACCCAGCGTTTCATTTCATCCATGTGTCAAAGCCCCATCTACATGCAAACCTCCATCACCCACCCATTCCAAGGTGACCCACCCCACCCCCTTGTGTCCATACCCATCTGTTATCACATCCCTGATTGTTTGGAACTGTTTGGTCGCATATCGCAGTTGTTTCCTCATTGTAACATAATCATTCTTTTAATCTTTATCAAATAAAAACCACAAAAAAATCTAATGGAAAACACCAAAATGAAAAAAGAAAAACAAAAACAAAAACAAAAAGGGGAGAGAACTAAAGTTTTTGTACGATCACCAAGTGTTGCACCATGCTACATTTCTTCACAGGTTCAGCCAGTTGTCTGTGTCGCCCTTGTTCGAGGAATCTGTAATGTTTCACCTAAGCATGTCCATCTCACAGGTCCCATTGGGTTTTGAGTCCCATCTCATGCCATCCAGCCGAATTTGTCACCATGGCCTTTGAGTCTTTCTCATCCCATCCATTTGAGTTCGTCACTCTGGTCCTTGAGTCACACTCGCACCTTCAGTCTGGCTTCATCTCCATGGTCTCTAGTACACCCTCAGTATTACTCGCCTCCTAGTCTCCACTTTTACATTTGGTCCAATAGTCTTGTTAAGGTTTATGGTTGTTGCCCAGGTTAGCGATCCTTTATGCTTCAATCAATGGAAGTCTTGTGTCTCATACCCGTCATGGCCTAATCTCATTGTGTAAAGTCCAAGTCCTTATAATCTATCATTGCTTGGCATACCTCGTGTTGGTTTTAGGGACTCATCATTGCCCTTTATCCAACAGATATGCCTCTATTGACCACAACACCTTTTCTATCGGGGTTTTATTTAGAGGCCCAGTACCTTGGTGACCATTTTCATCATTGACGGTTTACCTCACATGCAGTAGTGGATTTCCATCATTGATCCCTAACTACATGGTTTCTTCCGGTGTTCGACTTCAAAACATCCATTCACATCGCATTAGTTCGTACTAGTACCCAGGTACCCATTTTATTTATTGGTGGGCTACCTCTGGCAATGACTTCCATTATTGATTACTAACCAAATGGTTTATCACATGCTCGACTACAACTCATTTTCGCATCGCGGATATCCATACGTCGTGGTGTAAGTGTTCCATATCCAGTTGAAGACCATGGACATGCAAAACCCCTTTCCATCATTATCGTAAGCCTCCATACTGGGCTTACCTTCAGCGAGTTATCCACATGTCCCGGCCCTTCCACCACTGTGGGCCACATCTACTACAGTTATGTGCCCCCACTGGGTAACATTGCTCCATCACATGTTTTAGATGGAAGCAACATTAATTTTCAGATGTATCATGACCTGGCTTCATATGTACGACCTTACAAGGCCATGGTCCCATATTGTACTTTACTTGACTATTACATGAGCATGGGTATGCTCGCCTCATTTTGAAGAGATTTTATATATATCACCTTCCATTTTTTATTTGACAGATGGCCTGCTTTCTCTCTCTAGCAGGGATTCTCCTCATCTAATTTAAGCTCTCTCTCTCTCAGCAATATTACATAAACACGTGATGTGTTTCAGCTATACAATGCTCTCCTAACCTCACACATCAGGGGGCATCTCTTACCACACCACTTTCGTCTGCTTTTTATATTTAACGGCTTCATGCCGAAGACAACACAAAGAAGTTCCTAATGCATTTTAGAAGCTCAAAAACCATGCAGGACAGGAGAATCAATCATGGAGGTCAAGAATCGACTCTTAACTTGACCAATTTAAGGAACTATGCATCCCTCCCTTGCTTTAGGTGCACGGCTGCGTAGGAAATCATTCTTGAACCGTGTAGTCCCTAGTATAGCATGAACGCATTCAATTTTGTGACTCATTAAATGGCAAGGTCACTTCTGGAGGTTTATTGGTCAAGCAGCACCCATACCATTCGAACTACTTCGCTTAATGAAGGGTTACATGGCCATTCCTGGTGTAAATGCCATCGCATGGGTTTATATTTTACTCCAAGCTCCATTTCCCTCCATTCCTTATCTAAGGTAAATCTGTAAATGAGAGCCTCCATCCTCCATTTAAACAAGTTCAATTGATGCAAAGTGATGTGGCAGGTTTTTTTCCAAGGTTGTGAAGCCCACTTGCTTCAATCTTCATTTGAGTTTCATGAGTGGTTATGCTACCAAAATTTCCCCCCGTTCGATCGGGGAAATTTTGTTCAAACTAAAAGAAAAGAGAATCCTAAATAGGATATAACCCCCAAAAGAGAGAGCTTGGAGGCCATCTCCATCACTCTCTCAAGGTGAAATCTTCCATTTTGTATTTCGTTTTTTCCAGTTGGTGTTAATACAAAGCATCAGTCTCTTTCCCCCCATAGATCTTTTCAAATGGTGTGGTGTTTTTTCATTTGATTTTGCACTAACTGCTTGGCATACGTCTAATCTTATTAGGAAATGGTAGAATTGCTTTCTTTGTTTTCATTGTGTGTGGGTTATTTGTGAGGAGGAATCTCCACTTGCATCCCTCTCTTCTTGATCCACAACAAAGCCAATTCAACAAGAAGCTTCCCCCAAGGGTTGCTTCTCCTTTCCTCATTAGTTTTCCATCATATATTTGATGCTTGGAAGATAGTTAGATTTAAATATATAACTCACATCTTTCTTTATGTCTCCCTCAGTGGATCCAACCCACTGTGGAGTGCCTTTTGGTCATCCTTGCACCAAATCACACATTGCAGAAAGGAAGTCGGCTCGTCCCGTCGAGCTACTTATCTCATAAACCCAAAATTGATTAGATGGTTGAGACACAAAACGCTCTGAGTCATCTCGTCTTGCTTGTGCAAGGATCGCCTTGCTAGTCTGGGTTTTACTTACCTCCAAAAAGTAAGCTCGTGAATAAAAGCTCTCCTTATCTGAATCTGACCGTCTACTTATATTTTTATAAAAATCTTACTTGTGCTGTTGTTTCAAACCCTTTTTCATTTTGCTTCCTCTCGTTTCATTTGGCCTTGGCTCGTCTTCAGAGTCTCATTTTGCTGTGCAACTTCTCTTGGCAACCCCAAGTTCTTGAGAGGGAAAGGATGTCGGCTCGTCTTGTCTCATAGTAGTATATAGTTAAGCTCCCTATCTTTCTACAAAATGTTTAATATTACTTATACTGAGATAAAATGACTATTCTAAGTGGTAAGTTCAATATATAGTATCATTTGTGAAGTTAAGGTGATGGGACCATTCTAGATTTGAAGTTTAAGATCTAGTATCAAATGTGAAGTTGAGGTGATGATAATGAATAGAGTCAAAGAAGTTTAGTATTTTGAAACTCTTTCATGATACTATAGTTAAATCATTTCACATATATTCTATATGTATTATGTTTATAACTTGGTTGTCGAGGATAAGAACGTGAAGTTAATTAACAATAAAGTGGTGTAGGTTGCAAGTCCTATTACGATACATTCTAGGTCAATTGAAACTCGATTTCCTATCACATTCATGGTTAAATTCGTGCTTGATAGATATTGTTGGCGCAAAATAGAGACCAAGGTTCTCATGGGTGTCCAGGGGCTCCGTCGTAGTCTAGCTGTGCTGGCATTTGAAATCCCCTTGCGGGGAAGGTCTCACCCGAAGCACTGCCGATACTAACAGATGGAGAGGGGGTTGGCAGGGTGAAAGGGAATACTCCAGGCCTTCATTATCCATTAACAATTAATTCGTAAACACTTTACTGTGCAAGTGCCATTCATAACAAATATACGCAAATGCAGACAGAACCATTCATACCATTAGACAGATAAATAACAGCATAACTCAATCATCCATGATAAATAACAACGTGATAGATCACAACATGAGCGCAACCATCCAAGGCAAGATAACACATAGAAACTAGAAGTGAAAGGGGGGTCTCCATTGATCCATTACAATAGCAGCTTCATTACAATACCCGAAAGGGTATCTGACTAGGACTAGATCCACAGTCGACAGACTACAGACTAGAACGCGCAGCTCATGAGACTATAAACAACCAGACTACAATCAACGGACAATCAACGATCAATCAACCTTTCCCCCGTAGCCCACGGAGTATATATATACAAAATGAGGTGATCTGCCTTCGCTGGTTTCCTGCCTGACTATGACAAATAGGCTCATTAACTCCCTGCGGAGGTCGGCGTATTAACCCTCTGCTCCAGTCGGCGCCTTGATCTTCTGTCCTTACTTCACCTGCCCGAGTCTGCTCTTTAATGCTCCACCGCCCAGGTCGGCTCTTCAATGCTCCGTCGCTCGGGTCAGTCACTGGCCGACTCTTCCTGCACACGCGATCCATTGCTTTCACTTTCCGCAGCCTTCTCGAGGTTCGCCAGCTCGCTCCCGCAGTTCCTTGTTCAGACTACCAAAACGAAGCGGCCAACAGGCCCTGACCACACCACTCGTCCCCGAGTCAACTCCTGGATTCTGCTGCTGCCTGCTCTGAACACTGCCCTTCAAACGGAGGGGCCAACTCTGGGACAAGTTCCAGTGCCCGGCTATTAAATGCGCTGAAAGATTCTAACTGCTTAGTCCACTTCCCCAAAACAATGCTAGCGCCAGCTAAGAAAGATTGCACCTTCTTCTGATCAGGTTCGGATGGCTGCCTGTTGGTTACCTCCCGCCATTCTGTGTCTGCAAATGAGTCGAGCTGTTGCAGCTCCAGGTAAGCTTTCTGGGCCACCGGTCTTAATTCTCTCAGGGCAGCCTTATCCACCTGCATCATGGAGCTCCGCAAGCTTATCGTATGCCTCCTGAGCTTCCTGGAACTTGGCCATTTGCGCTATGGGATCTGCAGTGGCATTGGCTTCTTCATTGAGCTAATGGATTCTTTCGCGAAGATCCTCAATAGGTTTATCCCATTGCTGCAGCAAGCCCGTCCAGTCTTGAACTGTACTGTAGATGGCTCTGCTCTCATTAACTGCTTTCTTAAGTCTTTCTCTACCTACTCGGCCATCTTCCAATACTGGAGGTATCTGGTTCATGAGCTCGTACACCATCCGATCCTCCTGTGATCGTGCGCGCTCCAAATCCTCGTGCAGCGAAACATTACATTCGCGCAAATGGGTCCATGATGAATAAAGGATATATACTTGCTCCGTCGATAGGCGGGCAGGCATAAACTCACTCATTTCTAGGTCCACAGCCTGCTGGCCACATTGTCTCTAGTCAAACCCGTACCCTTTTTAACCCTTCCTCTGCCTGGTGCCTTGCCTGCACCTGAAGATCTCTGTAAGTGGACACCTCGGCCAATTGGATTTGCAACTGCTGGTTGGCCTGCTGAAGGTCCTCGTAACCCTGTTCCTGGCGTGCAAGGCGCTGCACCACTTCATCTGTTGAGCACTGAACCAACCTGATCAGGTCTGTCGATGACCAATTTTGCAGCTCCGGAACAGACTGCCCCTGATGAATGCTCGCGGGTGGGCACCAGGTAAAGGGTAATCCGCTCGCAATCGACTGCTCGCTATGTGGCGACGTTTGTGCTTCTGCTTTGTGAGGTCCCTGGGATCAGCGGGTGAGCTAGACTACGCGCTCCTGAGTAGCCTCTATTAGAAAAGGTGTTACATCCGTATGTTCTTTACAGACGCGGAGCATGGCTTGACAGTACAGGGGGTCCTGCGCTAATTGCTCAATTTGCGCCATTGTTGAGAGCTTCTCCAGAGGTGTTTCTGGCAGGGAATGCGGAATGGGAGGATCTGCTGAGGTGGAGAGCGTTCTTCATGCTGTAGGGGATTTGCATCATCCATCTGTACATCATCCTTCAGCCAGGTAGTAGGATCCTGGCCATCCCCTGAACCATTAAATTCATTGCCTCCCCCTTAACTTCCAGGGTCTTACGGGCTGTCCACTTGTGTTGTCGTGCCTGTTTCTTCAGCTAACCCACTCTGCTGCAACTCGTGCACAATTGGAACCCCTGGAATATCTGCAATCGGAGGTGGGGGCTCATCGTCTATGGTGACCACTAGAATGGGTGCACTCTGTCGTCGTGCAAAACCAAAGGCATGCAGGGTCCCTTCAACCGAAGAAATCCCTTTCTGCTCTACAAAATAGACTAGCTCAGTGAGCAAAGCTTCACCTGCGGCACCCTGGATCCTTTCATCCCTTAATTCCTGAAAAAGGTCATCACTCCTATTTTTAGCTCCCTCAAGAGATAGCTCAGGCAGGCTTCTAAATAATCTAGGCACAAGTCCTGAATAACCGGGTTCTTCCCTACCTAAAGGGTGATTACTTGACCTTACTTTAGGTTAGGGGAGTAGGGAGGGATCGAGGAGCCTAGCCTACAGGCAGGCCGACCAAAGGGAAGGGAGAGGCTCGCAACCTTATTCATTCCACTTGGATCGGGGAAAACGGGGTTCGAACCCGCGACTTCTGGCGTGACAGACCAGCACTCTAACCGACTGAGCTATTTCCCCCTTCTCTTCTCCCCACTCTTTCAATTAGACTTCAGTCTTCCATTTCATTTATTCACCCGAGAAGGCGCTGCTACCTACCGGACCAAGCACTCGATGCCACCCTGGCACTGGGGCTTCTTCAGTTATTCATGTTCCGATTTCTGAAGTATGATGATGGAATGGATTGGAATACGCTCGCATTTCATATTCTTTATCGCTTTAGAACCATATCTAATATTTAAAAAACAAATGGAATTAGCTTTGCAACATGTATCTATTCTTTTTCTTTGATTCTATTTAACAAACAAATGAAATGAACTTGGAGCGAAGCGAAGCGGAGCCGCTTTCCCAAAGGGGAAGGGGCGTTTAGCACTCTATTTCTCCGAAATAGAGGAACAAAGTACTTTCCCGTATCGCGGGGAAGGAGCGTTAGCTCTTTCCCAAACTGGGGAAGGAGCGTTAGCTCTTTCCCAAACTGGGGAAGGAGCGAAAAGCCGCTTTCCCGACAAAGGTTATTTATTGCTAACCCATAAGGGTTAGGAGGGGAAGGAGCGTTTAGCACTCTATTTCTCCGAAATAGAGAGAGGAACGAAGTACTTTCCCGTATCGCGGGGAAGGTGCGTTTAGCTCTTTCCCGCTGCCCCCACACCAAATAAGTAATTCAGGGATTTCTTGCTTTCCCGACGAAGGAGGGGAAGGTAATTGCTAATAAAATATGTTGCTAATTGTTGCAATTCCCAAGTTAATAAAAATGAATTGCTTAAATATGATATTTGGACAATAATGGATACACGTTGCAATTACCTAATAAAATAGATTGCTAATTGTTGCAATTACCATGTTAATTCCATTTAATGGTGAAATATGGTATCAGCTAATAGCAATTAATAACTTATACATGTTCTTTCCCATATAATCACTTTTTTCCGTGTAGTATATGTTTAAATTACCAAGGTAATTGTAATTAATGGCTTATACATGTTCTTTTTTTATAATTACCAAGCTAATTGCGATTAGTTGCCTACACATGTCCTTTTGTATCTATTCTTTTTCTATCGTACGTACTTTATTTTGAATGGAGCCTGCCTGCTTGGCTGCTGGCCTCCCGCCCGGAAGTGGTGCATTAATCATTGAAGCATATAATAGGAGGGCGGTAATATCCGTGGGCTCTCCCTTTCCTTTGGTCAGAATTTGTGTTCTGTACTGACCTTACTGACCTTCCTTCGTTATAAGGTAAGTAAGGGATAACCCTCTCATTTTCACCCGGGTTGACCTGAGCAGAGCGAAAAAGAAGGTCCTTCTATCTATAAAGGATGGGTGGGATGGATGAACCAGGAAATTGCGTGGAATAATATAGTATGATGAACCATGAAACAACTACCATCCATGCCATGCATGTGTGTTAAATTGGAAACAAAAAGGATTTGATTCCCGCTTTGAGTGAGTCAGGTGACTTCGGTTCGGGATGTGGTACAACCGAACAAACGAGCGAGGGCTTGAGGCGAAACTTCCCATAACCAACCCGAACAGGAAGCCCCTGTGTGGTGTGGGGGCGTGTCAACGAACGCGAACACGACCCACCGACATAGAAGTAGCGAGCAAGCCTTCTAGTAGCAAAATTTCCCCGAGGCTGCCACCACGGGATATTATGCCCTAATCATCTACCTGCAGGATTGTCAAGGAAACGAAAGTGCCACTTCTCAGACAAGGACCCTTCGCTACGCTCAGGTAAGGTAGGTATACTTTTATATCTTCCCGAACCCAGGTTATAATAGGGCTCTTTGAGGGGAATAAATATGAGTAAGGTGCATAATTTATGTGTGTAGGTTAGCATAGCGAAGGTTACTGTCACGAGGCCCTTTATCTATCTCTGGCCCCTCAAAGAGCGCGCTTCTTTCTATGGTGTTGTGTGGGGCTCTATTATATATATATATAGTGACATAAAACTAGTCGTCGCCTTATATATTGGGGGGAAGGGGGGGCTCAGCTCAGCTCAGTCAGGCGATCCCTTATCCTTATTTCCTTGGCCTTGGCTTGGCCTTGGCAGAGGCATTTAAATATTTATCTTACTGTGTCCTCTCCTTATCATATCCTTCTAGCGCGAACACTAAGGAAGGCAGTCGTTAGAGGTGAGCGGGGTTATTAAGACAGATAGCTCCAGACAAGTCCAGGGAGGTCCGGCCCCAGGGAAGTATTTTCATGGCCCCAATTCTGCCTTTCGGATAATGCGGAGCCGACCCTCGACCGACGCAGGAGGGAGAGAGCATTTCTGCACCCGCTCGACCCGCCCGCATATAACCTGGGCATTCACTCGACCTGCTCTCCCTTTCTCGACGATCTTATTGTATGCGAACTCACTCCTGTTCGGTTATTACTGACTATATCATATATAATAAAGAGACCGATTCATGTGGGATGTCGCTCACTGTATCTTACTTTACTAGGTCGAGGGATAGGGCATTGACTCGCTCGACGTCAGGAGGGAGAGGCACTTGTTCTTGTTGTTATCCCTCTCCGTGCGTGAGGAGGAAGAGGCGCAATCAATCGGTATAAGTTCTTAGGTGTGTCATATGCCAGATATTACGTAATAATCACCTTATGTACCTTTCGGTAGCGTTAAACAAGGCTGTCCCCTCTCCCGACGGGAGGGAGAGGCAGGCGCTTTGTTCGGTGAATTTGTTGAAAAGAGTAAGTGGATGGGAGGTGTCCGCTATGTCCTTCGGTGAATAATCCCGTTCTGTGGGTCCTTCGGTCGGTTAAAAGAGAGAGAGTCTGTTAGGAGACAATAGGTTAAGGTGGCGGATCGATTCTTCGTTCGGTTCAAGGTTGCATTCTAGTGCACCCGATGCTGTTGCGGTGAAAAGAAAAGAGTAGTATTCCGGCGGTTCTGCTATTCCTTGTTGGGGAGGAGTGCCCCGGTGCGGTGGAAGGGCAGAGTCTGTTTTCCGTTTGTTGTGACTCCACGAATGAATGGGCTTCTACCTAATGTATGTGGGCTTCTACCTGGGGTTCATGTGGGCTTCTACCTGGGATTGAGGGTCTTACTGGTTAATGCTTCTACTGAGTAGGCGTCTCCCTCGAGTAGATGATTGGGTTCCAGGGGGTCTCGACTGGTGTGGGCTTCTACTATGGGGGGGACTGGGTTGGTTGTGGAATTGAATTGGCTGTGGATCAATCCTCTGGTCCTGTTTATCGGGGTTGTTTACTTTGGTCTCGTTCCAACTAGTGTCTAAAAGCTATCCCTATCGGTAAGGCAGGCTCGGTACCAACAAGAGCAAAGGCCCTCGACCTAACCTATCAGGCGCTCTCCCTCTCCCTATCTACTGTATCGATCGGTAAGACTCGACCGATAGGGAGCATGCTCCACTAGTCCGCTATTTTGACTTGACTCCAAACCCCAATGCACTCGTTGTACATAAGATAGAGGGCCTTTGGGCACCGGAGTCAGCGAGGGGGAGGGAGTGAGCGACGGCCAACTCACCTCGACCGACGTAAGGAACAGCGTCAGTAAGATCTATCGAGATAACATTAATTAATGCCTTCACTATATATAATATACGTCATTACCGGCCTTCCGAACTATATCATCTTGACAGCCAAAGCCAAGCGTATTTTATAAACATCAACCCTTTCTTCCAGAATTAAAGAATAAGGACGGACTTGCGGGCCCGCTGCATTGAGATTGACTCAATCCCTGGCCCTTTCATTATTCGTTAGCATTCTTAGTTTGTTTGAGAAGTCGAAGTCCCAACTCCTTCCCTCCCTCCCGAGAGACTGACTCCCTGTGCTGGCCGGACTTGATTGGCCGGCTTGGTATACCAGATCGCTATCGCTTCAAGTGCCCGGGTCTCTCACTCACTCGGGCACCGCTTGCTGATCGCTTCGCTTTCTTCAATTCACGGATGAAACGATTATAAAAGAAGAACGAACCACTTGACTCCGGAACAGGAGATAGAGTCAATGGAATGTTCGGTCCCGCGCGCGGTTAGGACATCTTTTCAAGCCGAAGACACGGGTTCGATTCCCGTATGGGATATGTGGTGAAACAGAAATCTTGGAATCATGACAAAGCCGTCTGGGAACGTGGTACTTTGTCGAACCGGGCCACTATCACAGAAATCGAAATAGAAAGATGAATCTATGTGAATAGCATATGTTATAAAATCCTTGGGGCAGTCACTTCTTCGTGCCCGTTCTCCAACTCCTTGACCCCCCTATTTCTGGTCCTCATCCCGATCGGTTATGGAATTGATTCTTTCATCAATGATTTGATAAAATTATTTATAAAATAAGAAGAACGAGATGAAACGGATAGAAAACGCCTCGAGCAAACAATGCCATGGCTCTTCCGTTGAAGCGGACCCTGAAGAGGAAGCATGACCAAAGAATGGCTTCCGATGCCAGTCTCTTTCGAGCTACCAGAAATTGGTTGGTATTGGGAGAGGCAGGATTCGAACCTACGTAGAAAACCTCCAACAGATTTACAGTCTGTCGCTTTCAACCACTCGGCCACTCTCCCCTTCCCGCCCCCCCTCAATCTGTTCCTGAAGAAGAATCAATAAGGTTTTATCATATTTAAGTAATTTTTATTAACTTGGGAATTGCAACAGTTAATATTATATTTCCTTACCTTTAAAGGCCCTCGCCCTCGGAGGGCGAGCGTTCGTTCCTCGCCCTTCTTAGGTCGGGCGAGTCACTTAACGTACCTCACCCTCTCCCTTTGGTCGATCGAGTGTCTAAAGACGATGGCGGCCCTTTGGTCGCGTTTCTCACCCTTGATTTCGTTTTGCATTTCTTCCAGTCATTAATTATATACGTAATTACGCTTTAGCAGCCGAGGAAATAAGTGGCTATTATTATATATGTAATTATGCATTCATGAATTCTCTATGTAATTACGATTGGTTTTTCTTATATCTCTAGTTACTTTATTATACGTAATTACGTATATAATAAGGGTTCATAGGGGTCCCGTTAGATCCTTCCATCTTCCTTATTTGGATGGTTCAGGGGCTAATAATTAAGTTTCGGATCGGGAATAAAGACCCAATGTTGGAGGTTATATTCCAAGTGCAGGTGCTCTCTTCCTTATTCTGTGACGATGGACCTGATTCCTTCCTTTGTGGGGCGTCAAATAGCTAAAGACTTGAATAGTGACTCTAGCTGAATGATCTATAGTGGGCTTTATGCCTTATATACCACTTCCTCGCTCTGGATGATAGCTTCGTTTTTAGGTGATCGTGTTTTCATGAGAGTGTACTTCGACGTCTACATATGATGCTATAGGTATATTATGCTATAGTAGGTTATCCTCCCTCCCCTATTGCTGATTGGTTTTTGTATTGATCCGATGATTGGTCCAGTGAATGAATGAGGTATGACGGAGTGAATGACAGGGGTTATGGGTTTTTTCTTGTTCCAGTAAATGAGTTGATTGTTCTAGTGCCAGATCAATAGGTGCTAGTGGGGGGTATGCCTTTAATGTGCGCCTCGGTCGATGAAGGTGTCCCTTAGTGTCTTCCCTGCCTGGTGCTCCTGGGTGTATTCCGTGCTGATGAATGCATTTTACACCATGCTGTGCCTTTTGTGTCCGTTCTCAGTGGCACCCTTGCTTCTGTTGTTCTTGCTGCTGTTGCTAGCTTTGCTCCCGATAGTAGCACTTTTTCAGATGTGGGGTCAACTGGTTCAAGTTCATTAGCCCGGTAAACTGCCCCCACTCTAATAGTCCGATACAGGGAAAAGGAATGAAGGAAAAGATCAGCGTCAATGAAGGAGACTTTGTCAAATGACCCAAGCAAGAAACCACGTTGTACAACCATTATCAAAGGACCGTCCCTTGTCCTGTCTGACCGAAATTGGGTGCTATCGGCCCCCATCATGCCATCGAAAAGAGCAATCCAACCATAAATAACCAATACATCCATAGGAATAGGCACGGGTAGAGCGAAGGCTAGGGCAAGATAAATATAGCAACCAAGGTGGGAATAGCTCCAAGTCCAGAGCTAGATGTTGGCCGAGTCAAAACAACAGTAGTTTCACCCATCCTTTATTTATCAATTAACATTGCTCTTATTTCTAAATTTTGGCCTTGGATAAGAACAAGACATGGGATTTGGTGAAGCTGCCTTCTGGTCTAAAACCCATCCAAAATAAATGGGTGTTGAAGAAAAAGCTCAATGCAGAAGGTCAGGTTGAGAAATAAAAAGCTCGTTTGGTAGCTAAAGGATGTTCCCAGGTGAAAGGTATTTATTTTAGTTCTATTTTTGCTCCTGTTGCTAAGTTAACCTCTCTCAGGTTTCTTTTGGCTGTAGCTGCTGCTTTGGATCTTGAAGTAGAACAGATGGATGTAAAGACAGCGTTAGTGGAGATTACATAATCTCCACGACGACCTTCATGTCATGTTTTTAGCTCTATTTAAGGCTTCTAACAATGATGTCAATGATACAAGATGAAAAATATTCTTGATTTTTCATAGCATGTCCGGTGATTTCAGGCCTGTATTCCCCTATAGGCCCTGATTCAAGCTTAACTGTCTTGACCTCTGCATCCGGATCTGTCTTTACCAATGCCCCTATCCCAACTAATGGTATGGGTAAACCAGCACATTAGAACTGGTTCTGCCTCTCTAGATGCCTATACTTTATTTAACGCCTCTCCTGCAACTGTATACGGATCTACAACTAGATATTAAACTCAATCAACTAAATCAATTAGGTAAACTGCTTCAATTGAGGCTAGATGGACTGAAATTAGCACTGGAGCTGTCATAATACCGATTACCTCTGTTCATCAATGTGGTTTATTAACAGGTAGCTGGCCTACGGGGATTAGAGTGACAGAGCCGAGTGATACACATGACCCAGAGGGTTCTCCAACTGGATATGTTCCTGCTCCTGAAATTCAATATTGGTATATAATTGGCAAGGATGCTTACTCAGATGCTCGGAATGCCCCCTTTGCTCTTGATGCGAGGGGTAAACTGGTTTATAAAGAGGCTCTGCCATGGGTGAAACTACAATTGGATCTGCTTCTCCCGCCCCTGTACCTGGGGAATATGAAACAACTAGATCTGCGATTGGCAAGGATATTGAGCGGAATGATGACTATAGCACTCCATCTGGAATTGCTGTTACTTATCGAGCTGGAAGGTATGCTAGGCGAGGTAGTGGTGGTGGGAAAGCTGGAACTGGGCGAAGCTATGAATCTCGAAATGGAATTGGCTAAGATGCTGGCTCCAAAACTGGTAGCTCTGGATCTGGATCCGCTGCTATTGGCACTCGAATCGGATCTACCACATATGGATCTAGCTCTGTGGGATCAATTGGATTTTGAATGGGCGAGGAGCCTAGGGATTTCCTGATTGGAGCAAGCTTGGAGCTGTTAGAACGGATTGGAGCAAGCTTGGAGCTCTCCAATAGAATAGATAGAAGTGCGGATAATCGTGATGCGGATATTGCATATCGCATAAGAGATGCGCATAAGAGATGCGGATAAGAGATGCGCATATCGGATAAGAGATGCGGATAAGCAATATGCGGATACCGGATATCCGACTTCTGTTTGAACCCCTGTGTCACGTCTCTTGAACCCCGCTGATTGATGAACCCCGCTAATTGAACTGTGCTATAAGGTCACTGTGCTAATCAATCATCTGTGCTAATCGTAGCTATAAGGTAAATCGTATGTGGCACTGTGCTAACAGGAAGGAGATGAACGAACTAGAGACTTTTGAGCATATTAACCCACTATAGACTTTACCACTGTGTGAAAGCTCATGAACCGTTGTGTGAACCCCTGTTTACGGTGGGTTGGGTAAAAGGAGATTAACCAACTACTGGCTCGTGGACGAGTAAATACCTTCCGCGGACATACGGGCTTCTCTTTACCTTATTTAAGGTAAGGAAGCAACCAATCGACGAGTCAAGACCTTCGGCAGACATACGTGGTGATCATTAGATTCTTTAAGCTTGGAAGCCAGGAAAGCACAGGTAAGGCGATTCAACTGTGCCTCGAGCCCTTATCCTAGCTATTGCCTCGATCTTCCGTATTCCGTAGCTATTCAAAGCCTCTATATTTATAGTCTCTATTCCCCTGTGGGCCCTAGTTCGCTTGCCTCATGAACCGTTGTGCCAAAGCTTATGAATGATGGATAGACTTTCTCATATCTATTCTGTGGCCAGGTGGGCCCTTATTGCACTTCGGGAAGAGATCTCAGGGTCGGGTTACCAGGAAGGAGATGAACGAACTATACACTTTACCACTCCCTCATCAACCCTTGTGTGAAAGCTACTGGTTTTCCCGGTATTGGTCCAGTCCTTTAGAAGCTAGATCTTCCTTCTTAACTAAGGTCTTTTTTCTAGGAGTGATGCAGGGGAAAAGGCTACAGTATTAGATTTAGATCCTCCAGGTGCATATCCAGTAGATCGATATCGAGACAAAGACCCGGTTGTAGCAGACACTTATTCCATTGGTTCTTATTAAATGAGTGAGTAAGGTGATTCCATTCCTTTGTGTCCTTCTCCTGTTCTTATGCCTACTTTATCTCCATGTCCTGCCTTCTGCTTTTCCTGTTCCTTTCCTAGCTTGCTTCCCTGCTTTCCTGTGCCCTACTGCCTACTTGCTTACCTTTGCCTTGTTTGCCCATTCTCTTTGCCCATTATTTAGTCAAAGTGCCATATCCATACTGCATATTCTGTATACGATGCTACGCACTACCTATTGCCGGAGAACCAGAACCAATTGACTCAGTTGATTCAGTTGTTTAACCAGTCCCAGCTTCTGGATATGTATCCGGGCAAGGATGCTCTGGCTCCATTGCTGGTGCTTTTGTGGGGTCATTCGCTGGTTCTAGGTCAACGGGGGAAACTGCCTTAGCCCCTGCCCCTGCTACTGGATATGTGGCTACCCCCGCCATTGGTGCTGAAATGGGTGCAGCTTCAATGGCTGATTCAACCGCTGGTAGTGCTTCCATTGATGGTAGTTATGGGTTTATAACGGGATATAGAACGGAATCTGCTGCTTCTCAGGATTTAAATCTAAGGATCCCAAATAGCATCATGATTCCAAATCCTAGCTTAGAGGTCATTCAGCAGTAACATAAACCTTCGTTTGTGGAAGTCGCTAGTATCTTGTTCGCAAGTATAAAACCGCATTGTTCCGCTAATAGGATGATGCCCGAGCTCGCTGTCTTAAAGAGTCCAAATAGATCTTAGAGAGTCCAAATAGATGTAATATTGGTCCTATTCTTACCTACGACACCTATGAAACCTTCGGAACTTGCCTTAGCTCTCCTATGATCCCTACATCTTGACTTGTGATACCTATAGCTGTAGAGTCAGATGACTGAAGCCTATGGATGACTGCAGCCTATTCAGAAGACGACTGTGTCCCTGTGACGTAGATGTGACACCTTGATCTGATAGATGTGGTCCCTTTTCACCTTGACCTTATAGATGAAAGCCTTTTCGAATAGGTTCCACTTGTATCCCTTGTTTTGATGGTTCCACTTGTAACGGAGATTACCCCTTGTTTCCATAGAGGACTGTATCCTATGAGGTATAGGAGCCCAAGATGTATAGATGACCCTCTGTAGCCTTTGAATGGATGACCTGTTATAGAGATGAATGATGCCTATTCCGGGTAGACAACCTTATTCCTGATGCTTACGACGGAGGTGACATGAAGCCTATGAGGGCTGCAGCTGCACCCTTGCCACACCTACGACACAGATGTTTACCTTTGTAGGGATATTACTATTAATCAGTTGGTTATGCTGTTGATGGAGCAGTTGATTGAGCAGTGGTGGATTCAGTTGTTGACTCAGCAGAAGTAGATCTAGCAGCAGGAGAAGTAGCAAGACCAGCACCTGTCGATTATGCCATTGAAGCAGCACCTAGAGCAGTACCTAGAGCAAAGACTATAGAGGCAGGAGCAGCAGTAGAGATAGGAGCATCAAAGTCATAAGCTAAGGTAGCAGAGGCTAGGACAGAGCCAGAGCATCGGTGTATATAAAATATCCACTTAGACCTTTCATTTATAGAACCAGCAGCTGCAAAAGCAAGGGGAAACGGGGCGGTGGCTGGACCCATTTCAGTAGTAGTATCTATACCAATAGCTCTAGCAGAAGCAATTGTGGAGTCCCTAGTCCCATACCCTGTGATTGGAGATCGAGAGATAGCATAATTCATTGAGATTTATCTAGTTGACCGAACAAAAGCAAAAGATCCAATTGATCCACCCTAGTTTGTTTACCCAGTAAAGAAAAAGGTAAAAGCGGGGAATCTAGTTCTATATGAATGATGCAGATCCCGCAGTAGATCTTGCGGATACAGAGCCGGTGAACCGAGACGCAGTACAGCCACCTCGATCAGAATCCATTCCAGCAAAGCTATAGCCCGTTCCAAATCCAATTAGAGATTATCCAGCCACAAATCGAGATTGAGTAGTGGTGACAGATCCCATTTCAGAAGCACCGCCCGTATAATATAATAGGTGGGAGCAGTTTACCAAATACCTGGTTACCCAGTTCCAGGTAAAGATCAACCAGCAGCGGTTGAAGCAACAAAGCGAGAAGCACCCCTCCTTTCAAAGCCCGCGGCATCTCTTCCTGTACCAGCCTCTCTTCGCCAGGATCCAGATACAGTTCCAGCTCTCCTTCACGTGGTTCAAGAAAGTCGAATATAAGTAAGAAATCTGTCCTACCTGATTAAGCGGGCATATTCCCTACCACCCACCCTAGCTGGGAGGGCATATTATAGAATATTATATTCCTACAATCTACTAAACCTTGCCTTCCTGCTGTACCGTAGGGAATCTAGTGGAATTCAGATACCCAGCTGACATACTCCGCGAATATATATATAAGATAGGGCCGTTCGCTCCGGTTAGGTCTTGTCATCGGGCAACAAGGTGAGCGACTCGGCGGGGGGTGTTCCCCCATTCTAACCCTTACCTTCCTATCGTCAGGTGAACGATTGGTTTCAGCAGGTGAGTTATTTATTTCCCACCCGCATATTTCGCATAGTTGAGAGAATATTTCTATCCTACTTGAGAATTGATTTGGCATAGTTGATACCATTATTCGTAGCTATTTCGTTGATATATTCGTACGGAGAAAATAAATAAAATCTAGCGATACCATCATATACGATGCCAGTTCAAGGAAAGGAATACTGCTTGCTCATGTTGTACAATCACTGCCTGGTATTATATACTGCCTGCCCCCTGCCACTCCCACGTTCCAGTCCTCACCCAAAGAGCCCGGGTTGAGTACCCTAATAAATATTCCGGTTTAGTTATTCCATTCCTTACCTATGCTATATTGTCTTACCTACGCTATATTTCATGTCGTAGCCGAATGGTCGTAGCCGAATGAATGTATTTAATGTCGTAGCCAAACCATAGAGGAAAGGAACTTAGCCGAACCATGGATAAACTCACTACGTTTATGCGAACAAAGCTCTTATATTCCGGCTGCGTAATGGTAGTACGGTAGTTACCCCAATTCGTACCCAATCGGTACCCCCCTGCCATGGTACGTTCCATTGTTGGTACCCGGATCCTGCCATGTTACGTTCCCCTGCTATGTTACGTTCCCCTGCTATGTTACGTTCCCCTGCCATGTTACGTTCCCCCGCCATGTTACGTTCCCCCGCCATGTTACGTTCCATTGCTTTTCCAGCCAGCGGGATATGATTCCAGCGGGAGATTTTATAAATGCCCCTCCCCCGGTAATTAAGGTGCCATGTTAGGTTCATACCAAAGAGGGATAGAAATGGTTGGTGCATCATGTGAAATTCAAGAGGGGCGGGTATAGAATCAAATCTAGCTCGATGGCCTAAGGACGAAGAGTATTTTACGCGTACGCGGAGCGATGGCAGCGGCGTGAATTCACTATCACTATTGCTTCACGTTATTTCCAACTTCCAACCAGACACCGTTAGCTATATTCTAGCTATTTCCCCACCCGACACGCTCTACTTTTCCAATCGGTGTTGGGACTGAGAGATGTGGGAAATAAGCCTAATCAGCACTAGTTGGCTATATGGCGTCTATAGCTTCTATCCCATGCTATAAATAGCGTATATAGTGTCGATCCTAGTGTGGAAAAAGGAAGAGGGCACAGATAAGAACAAGAGAGGAAACAACTTCTGAGTCTGCAAAGTCGGATGAGTCAGAGACACATAGAAGGAAGGGACCACTGATGGTCCATGGGAAGGCTTATGACCTGATGACATGGTGATATTTTAAACCCTCGCCGCCTACTTTTGGACTGTCGTGTAGTCTTCCCACCTCACCTCAGTCGAGCAGTGCCTGCACGGTGACCCAAGAATAGGTTGTCTTTTTGTAGCAAGGTGGAATGCTTAAGACTTCCATGCCACACCTGCATCAAGTGCTAGAAGCCTAGACCACTGAGGAGTAGATGCCCTCCCTACCAAAAACAATTTATAAACAGCGACCATGTCTGCAGCTGCGCATGTTTATCATGCCACTAAAATTAGTGTTGGGG
>Ga0316216_1000012_pt1 | contig 26526 bp, 30 predicted proteins | sample NRE6metagenome_FD_207800 | JGI IMG/M metagenome (GOLD analysis project Ga0316216, IMG submission 207800) | Spruce roots microbial communities from Maridalen valley, Oslo, Norway - NRE6 | ecosystem: Host-associated > Plants > Roots > Unclassified | place: Norway: Oslo | collected 2017-09-15
TTCACATATCGCCAAGCAAGTAGTTATGTTACCCCGACCTCGTGCTAGTTGAGTTGTTGGGCTGGATCCTCGTGCTTGTTCTTGGGCTTCATGCTGCAAGCTGAAAGCAGCATAGAAAGGATAAGGAAAAGGATTGGATTGATACTGACCGAAGGGAAAGGATCAAACGGGAAGTGACCGACCGAACGTGAGCAAATAAAATGGTGCCAACCAATGGGAGGTATCAGATAATAGTTATTTAAAGAAGACATAGTTTCGTACCTCGTGTCCTCGGACCTAGTTTCATTGGGAATAATAAAATAGTCCCGTAAAATCAATGGCACAGGAACTCAAAATAGGGCAAAGGATATTGTTTCGTACCAAGCTGGCCTCGTACCCCGTCTCAATCATGGGGAATAAATAGTCCCGTTAAACCATGGAAAAGGAAATAGTTTCGTACATCGTGCAATAGTTATCCATGGGATAAGAACCATTACTAACCTACAAGCCATAGTCTGGTTCATGCGGTCAAAAGAATAAGAAATAGTCCCGGCAAAGATGTTACCAATCAATAGTCTCCCGTCAAAGTGAGAAGCGGTCTCACCCGAACCTGAGCTGTCCGCGTGAAACTGTGTCATGGGGAATAAATAGTATCTCGAACCAATAGGCATCACTGGAATAAGAACAATATCGAACCGAGCATCCTTACCTGCCTAATGAGACTGATTAGACTGAAACATGAGTTCCCTCTGGGGTTCCCTCCCTATCGGTCGGAGGGAATCAGAAATGAAATGTGAATAGATATCCCTCTCGTCTCGTACCAACATCAATAGTATCATTTGATAGATAGCCCTACCACTCATACTTCCGCTAGCTCCCTCACCCATACTTCTCTCAGAAATGAGAGATCCGTAACCAACAACATCCATTGAACTTGAACTGTCACACGATCTCCCTTACGCACATGACCGATAGCACACACACTGCTACCTTGCATCCCACACCCACTCACACTTACATTCTATCACCATCTACCACTACTAACTGATCTTACACCATCTAGCTGTTCTAGCGTTACGTCAGTCAATAAGAAATTCTAATAGGGCCTTTCAGATGCTTTGGCGGAATCTGCCTTTACTGACCTTTGCCAGCGCCCCACGCTATCTCCTCTGGATGTTGCATGAGCCGCCCCTGAAGCCCGTAAACCCATCCGCTTTGAGGAAACTTCCTTTGCCCCACAAAACAATGGCGCAAGCTTACTAATTGAACGGAAGACACTATAGTCTTTCTCTTTACAATGAATAACTACTTTGAATAACTACTTTAGTTGGTGTGGACGAGAAGTTGTTGGTAGCCCACGCCCCTCAGTTAGTTGCTCGTGCTTGGTTGTGCATCTCCTTAACCCTTATAGTGCTGGGAATAGACCGGTTGTTTGTACCTTACCCTTATGGGGCCCAGCTGGGTTGGTTGTCCCTGACCTTCAACGTGAGGGCCATGATCCACCTTGGGGGCTTTTATGAGTCCACCGGACATATATAGTGATACTTTATTTATCTATTTCTTACAGCAAAAGAAGGCACAGGAAGATGCCACCTTTAAGCACCTTATCGTGCTTTAATTTGGTGTACTTCAGATTTGTGTACTTCAGATTTGATATGGCCTTTCAGACGCTTTGTCCGTACGAGTATTTTTTAATATCCATATATATATATAGTTACCGAACCCCGCAGCTCCTCTACGTTGCTTCGACTAGCGGGGGTTCATACTAACCTTCACCTTCTCCTTGGGGACATTGATAAGACCTTGCCGCTTTGATCCAACAGCGGGGGATGCCCATTTCATAGACTTTTTCACCTCGTTAGGCAGCTAAGGCTATCTACCTACCCAGAAGGACCTTCGCGCGTATTAATATTATATAGGGCCTTTCTGAGCCTTTTTACGAGGACGTTAGGGCTCGCCTGACACAAGGAAGGCGAGGACGCCCTTGCACGCAATCTCCTCTAGTTGGTCCTCCCCCTAGCGGCGTTGGGACTACGACCTTCGCGCTTTGATTCCGCAGCGGAAGATGCTCATGACTTAGGCTTTTTTACACCCTTAGGAAGCTCAGGTAACATCACCTAACGTAAGCACCCTCTCGTGCTTTCTCTTAATTTTGTGTACTTTAGATTTGCCCTTTCAGACGCTTCTTTTATGTACGAGTCTTTGTCCCACCTAAAGCAAGTGGTGCCGGCTCAGAACAACAGCTACCTGTACATTTGGTGGCCGCTGCCTTATAAACCTGTACTACAGAATGAGTTCATTTAACCTTGAGCTCCTAAACACATTCTTAGATACGGAAGTGAAGTATACTTACTTACCTTAATACACCACGGGCTGGTAAACCTCCTCAGTTGGTGGGCTAATAATCTTGTCGAGCTAGCTGGCTGGGCTGGTCAGTCTTCCCGCGACTAAGAGAAGAGGTAAGCATTCTTACCCTACCTTCTGAACTGAGTCTACTGCCTTACCTAAAGCAAGTGACCTAAACCAATAGCTAGTGCGAGAACCAATAGCTAGTGCAAGCTACATACCTCACTGGACCTTAGCGGGCCTTTTCTTATAGAGAAATTAGCCTATCCGGACTTACTCCCTTTGATCGGGCCCTCCATAGAGATTGGGATTGAAACCCCCTTATATAGATAGATATATACATATATAAGATAAAGGATTTGAAACCACTCCTCCTCCCACAATAAAGAAAAAGAGAGTTCCTCTCCCTATGGTCTTCGCACTCCGTTCCTCTCCCTCACCCATATGATGAGTGAGCGTTAACACCCTTTGGTTCTTCGCGACTACGTTCCTCGCCTTGAACGGCCGAAGAAATAGGACTTACGAACCTATTGAAAACCCTTATTGTATCGTGGCTTTGATGCCGCGTAATTACATATATGAAAAAACGCAGCGGATACGGGGCATACGTCAACGGTTTGAACGCGGCTCCCCATCTATCCAACGCGTGGAAACGAAATAACATTCACATTAATAATAGTGACTGGATATATCACTCCTAACAATCAATCTGGTCGGAATGAAAAGTAATTGCATGCCGCGATGAATACGTACCGGGCTCTGTACACATCGCTTTTGCACATAAGGAATCATACGAAAACGATCTCAAAGGGTATTGTTATCTACTGCAAAAATCCAGTTTCATGTGCCGATGATAAGGGAATAGTACCGGGCGAGCTTCTGCTGCTTGCTCCTTTGCTTCTGGCTGAGATGCTGCTGGTTCGGATGCTACTCTAGATGGTTTCGCTGCTGGTTCCACTACTACTATCTTTGCTCCTGGGTCTACTGCTGCTTACTCAACCGCATCAACTGCTGTTTCATCGACTGAATCTTCCTACCGAACATATGGCTCTTCATCCCCGGGATCAGATTCTTCATCCCGATCACGAAGGTCCGAATCTCGCTCTTTACAATCTTAATCTCGATCTCCATCTGCGGGGTATGGCTACGGAACAGGAAGAGATGCTGCGAGATATCTATATGGGTATGCAACTGAGGGAGATGCACCTGGCCGGAGGATCTCAATGAATCGGTCCATAAGCTTTCGAGCTGGCTTTGCTCTTTGTGCTACTTCTGCTTTTTTCTTTGCTATTTGTATTGGTGCTGGTTCTTTATCTCGCTCACGATCACGATCCGAATCTTCAGTTCGAGAATAAGGCTCTTCACCCCGCTCACTAAAACCCTCATCTCGCTCAACGTACTTTCCATTTGGCCAAACATCCCTTCCATATTCGAAACCCAATAGCAAAGCCCGGTGGTGCAGGTTATGCTGGTGCTCGGTCAACTCTACACACTACTGATGTACTACAAGTAGGAACAGGTAGATATGTGCCAAATCTCGGAACAGGTGGTAGGGATGCTAGGATAGGAAAGAAGCTGCTACTCGTGCTGCTTCAATAGGTTAAACTGGTGCTCCAACTGGTGCTCCAACTGGTGCTTTCACTAGTGCTGGGGGATCTGGAACTATATATCCTACTGGAACTGGAACTCCAACTGGGGATGGATATGAAACTTCTACTGGGTGCCAACTCCATCAACTGTTCCATCATTGACTGGATCTATTGCTTAAACAACTAGCTAAGATGCTGCTGTCCTTATATCGATCTCGTTCATCAGCTGCAGAATCTACTCGAACAACTGCTCCTGCATCTTGAACTGCTCGTTTATATCCTACTCCTACCTTTGCCTTTGATGCCGGGTCTACTACTCGATTTGCCTTTGCCCCTGCCTATGATCGTAGTGCCTCTGCCTTTATAGCTGGATATGGAACTGGTCATGCATCTAGAGATGGAAGGTACGTCCGCTCTGTAGTAATAGAATCTGCTGCTTCTGGTCCACCAACTGGCTCTACTGCTGCTTTTTCGACTGCTTAATCGACTGGATCCACTTCTGCAGGATCAAAATAAAGATCATAATAAAAGGAAGGATTGCTTGTCCAAGTTACTTATTGATGAGGGGGGGCAAGGAAGAAACAACAGAAACTCCTGCTACTGCTGGTTACTATGGCTCTGGATCTGGAAAGTAAGAATATCGATCATCAAACTCATAATCTCTATCACGAACATCTGAATTTGGCTCTGCGACGGCTTCTAATCCTGGAAGGTATGGAACCGGGTCAACTCGGTCAAATGCTTATGTCTTAGCCCCCGTCTCTGGCACTTTCATATCGAACCGGTGCATATACTGGTGGTGCTTATGGAACTACTTAACCAACTACTTAACCAACTACTGACCCAACCTAATAAACCTCCGCCTCTGATGCCTTTGCTACTGTCTCTATAGGTTCAGGATCTCGATCTGCTACAGGGCTAACTGGTTCAAGCTAAGCAACTGGGTAAAGCGAATCAGCTCAGTCAACCAGCTAGACCTGGACTCGTGCTGCTACTCATGGTGCTGGCCGTAGAGAAGCTGGTGCTGCTGCTGAGTATCGATCTGTATCTGGAACATCCGGCTCAGGATCTAGAGTCTCTATATCTGCTGCTGTTGTTCCTACCAGTCTTACAAGGAGAGGAGAAGCACAAGCACCAAGACAAGACCACGGGAACGCACTCTCCTACACATCAAGCTAGTTTAGAGCTGAAACTGTAAGGGGAACCCAAGGGCAACCGAATGCCGAAGGGGCAGGGCGCCGCCGAAGGCGGCAGGGCGGCAGGGCAGGGGGAACGGAATGCCTAAGGCCAAGGGAACGGATTGCCGAAGGGGCAGGCACACGGAAAGCCACAGGCAAAGGGAAACAGAAAGGCACAGGGAACCCCATGCTTTTGCTTTCCCCAAACTAACTACGAACACACAGACAAGCCCAAGCCAAGCGAAGGGAAGCCAAGCCGAAGGGAAGGGAAGCGAAGGAACAGGGAAGCAAGGGCAAGGCAAGGGAAGCAAGGGCACAGAGAATAGAACCAGGGAACAGAGAAGCAGACTCATCCTCACTCGGGGAACCCACTCACGCAGAGCTCTCCCACTCTCCCTCTTCCCACCTACCCACTCTCTAACCCGAACCATCAAGCTAGTTTAGAGCTTCTCTCTCTCACCCAAGCTCTATCACCCAAGGGATCAAGGGGAACGGAATGCCACAGGCTAAGGGACAGGGAAAGGCACAGCCGAAGGGCAAGGGCAACGGGATGCTTTCCCCCCCCCTCCCTCACTCAGCTCAGCCAACCAAGGGAACAGGGAGCCAGGGGGAGCTTAGACCTACCTCTCCAAGGGGAACCTTAGACCTCACCCTTCAAGGGGATGCTTAGCTCTCTACCTCTACGAACTACTCCAGTCCAGCTACTCACTACCCGAGCTACTCACTACACCTCAGCCAAGCAAGGGTAGGCTTAGCTCTCCCTATACTCACTACTCTCTCTCTACGAACTACTCACTATACCTCCCTCTCACACACGTACCTGAGTACTCTTATTTGATCTTTATAACAATGAGGTGGGACTAAAGTGAGTAGACGATTGGGCTACACTTTCCCTCATCCAAGCACACGGCACTCTCCGAACTTGGCACGCATCCTGGGGTACCGCCGCTATCGAGTGGATTTGTTATAATGAGAGAAGAGTTCTGAGGCGAGTGGATTTGTTATAATGAGAGAAGAGTTCTGAGGGATGAGATTCCCCTGAACTGAAAGCTCTTCACACGGCAGAATTGATCAAATAATTGATTGGTTCGGATATTCTCGATTTAGACCCGGATCGACGGGACGGAAGGGAAGGAGCACCGGAACAGGAACAACGGAACACGGATGGCTAGGAGAAGAAACGAGACCAACGGGCTTACTAGTTGAATGGGAGGATCATCCTTTCATTATGGTGTTTTCGATTCAAATGTATACTTGGTTTTCGACAGAGAATTTGCCGTTTCCATATTTAAGACTGACCTTTGTCTACGTGTTTTTAAAGAGGTTTACTGAACCAATATAAGGAGAGGAGTCGTTCACCGAACCGATATAGAGGTGAGGGAAGACACCGAATGTATACTCGTTTTTCGAAGGAGATCCATCCATAATGAATGTAGAACAGTCAATTTCCTGTGCGTAGGTGGTTGGATCTTGGGATGGACACAAATAGGGCTTTACACAACGGGATAACAGGCTTTAAACAACTGGATAACAGGCTTTAAATAGGGCTTTAAACAACTGGATAACAGGCTTTGAACCAGTCCCCAAACTAGTCCCCAAACCAGTCCCAAACCTTTTAAAGCCCTCCTTCCCTGAAATGCCTGTAGAAATGAATGCCTGTATAATAGACCTTACACAATTACCCTAAACTCCTTTTTCCTGCTTAAGAGTTGGTCCTGAACGTGCTTTACTGCGATTGAAAGATCCTGAACGTGCCTCAACCTATCGATCAGTTCAAGGAGCTGCCCAATCGTCGGCAAGCCTCCTCACTCCCACAACTAAGTAAGTCAGTAAGTAAGTACGTCAGTAAGTAAGTAAGCACGCAATAGATAGAGCCTTCACGCAACAGTATAAACTATGCAGTAAGTAAGTAAGTAAGAGTGAACGTATACATTCAGTCTCAGTCCCTTTTATATTATAGCGCCAATAAAGAAATAGTATTCTAGGGCTTGAAACTGGATAAATGACTGTATCAATGTATATAGGGCTAGGGCTTTAAATAGGGCTTTAAATAGGGCTTTAAACTGGATACAAGTTCCAATTAAAACCTTCAAGTCCCAATTAATCCCACTTAACACCTTCAAGTCCCTGAAACAGGATCAATAGAAAGTTGAGGGTAGAAGGGGATACGGGTAGTTAGTGACTGATGGATAGGCTTTTTCAGGATCAATAGAAAGTTGAGGGGAGAAGGCTGGTGGGTCAATAGCGAACTGGTGGGTCGATTGGATAGCCGTTACGCCTAGCCTGTCTAATACGTTAGTGACTCCTAGCTTGAAATATACCCATGTTACGCCTAGCTTGCTTTCAATACGTTACGCCTTCTGCCTGTATCAAATAGCTACGCCTTATCTTATCTTACCTTACTTATCTTACCTTACTTACGCGACTTACTTACGCCTGTATAGCTACATAAAAATCAAATAGCTACGCCAGAAATTTTAGGGGAAGAAATCAATATAGTAAGGACCCGTACAAAGCTTGAACTCGCGTTTTTATCCGGGTCAAACTGCGTTTTATAGCACCAACAACAATGAAATCACAAGGAACGTTATGCCAACAAGGAGGGGGAAGTATATAATGAAAAAGGGAAGGGAAAAAAGGGAGCAATGAACAACAAATAAGTGGATGGACAACACGTATAGATAGTGCCACTATGCGCACTCAAGGAAGAAAACCATAAACGTTGCCATAATAATACAATGTAATATGCCCAACATGCCCGAGTAAGAAGCAAGATGTGGTTAGGGCAAACGATTTTAAGGTCAATGGCCCATGAACATCAACCATTTCCATTACCTGTAGATTGCTGCTCGTTGAGTGCTCAAGAGCCAAGATATTACTCTGTTGGGTTTTCCTGAAGGCAGACAGCAAGTAGGGAGAGTTCTGGCTGGGCTGGCTGGAAGGTTGCCTGGAGTGTTCCGTGGTGAATTGTTTGGCTGAGCCTGAGAGCAGTTGGGTTGAGAGAGTGACGATATTATGCTGGTGAATTGTGCCCGTTCATTTTTTGCGTTAGGAATAAATGGTGGCTCCATTTTGATTCGATTGAACATCACTTTCCAACCTCAAATGTGTCTTTACCCATCAAGGTCATCTTTCGTCCATTTTGTTAATAGAATGACCCGCTATAGAGAGAGTACTTTCGCCCTCCTACTCACATTACCCTCGTCCTATCTTGGGGGAGATAAACCCCCCCACTAGCTGGAAGGATTTCTTTTGTCTACTGTTCGTTGCCCTTGAACGGGAGCTATATATATCGTTGACTTTATTTTGCGACCAAAGGGATAAGCCTTTACCGGGTTTACAGAGAAGTTGGCAGTTGTGGTTCAAGGGGGTTGATGAATATTAGACAAACGCACGAGACACTCCTGTTGACCGGTGATAAGGAGGGTTGTCAGTCTCCCAGGAGAGGAACCCAGTGAAAGGCCAAGCTCGGATAGGGAACTTCTTTCCCATATAACCGAACCCACCCCAAGGAGCGTGCAAGTCCTACCTTGACCCAGTAAGAGGAATCAAGTCAGATGTGAGATTCCATTGAGCGGACCAACTTTCAGAAGATAACTTCGTTAGGCTACGGGCCTCTTCTTTTCAAACAGTGAGAGGACCTTAGAGCCGGTAACATCATCGACTTACTCAGGTTTGACGAGGGATTTTAAGGGCCTTATTGTAGAGAAAGCAGACTGGGGACCTTATTAGTGGGACTCCAGCCCATAGCCCTTGCCGGTGGAAAGTACACCTCCCAGTGGAAAGTACACCTTATCGCCAGGGTGTGGTGCTTCGTCGGTTGTCAAATCAATCTATCCCAGCCAGTCCCAGCCAGTCAAATCAATCTATCCTGGCCAGTGAAGGAGGGGACAAGGAAGGGAACTTATAAGGAAGGTAGGACCGGCCAGTATGGGCCATAAGAAAGATAGAAAGATAGATAGATATCCCTCTTGCATATTGGTTCCCCCCTAGGTCTGTATCCATAGCGATATATGGATATGGATGTGGATGTGTATATAGATGCAGCATGCATATATGGAGGGAGGGATAGAAATAGATCTATTCTACCCATCTATGGATGTATTGATATTATATATAATCTCTTGTCCCAAAGGGCCTTATAAGAAAGAGCGATGCGTAGCGGTCTTATATTATATAAATAAATATAAGCAAGCGTTCCACCCAAGGGAGATATGCGTTAGACAGAGAAGAAGTGAGATATGCATGCCTATTAGGTATACATAATCTCTGAAGTCCCTAAGGGCCATATAAGACTGACTGAACGAAGTGACAATACTGTAGGTTGTTATCCGACCTTCCTTATAGATCAGAACCCAAATCAGTAAGGCTGGCATTAGGGGCGTGCTTCCTGTCATATTCTTTTCTTAGGCGTGCTCCCGGTAATAAAACACACTTTGGCCCTATCGGATCAGAATAGTAGGATTCCCCTTCCTATAGCTACTTATATGTTTCAGGTCAATAAGTCCTGTGAGATGGTTCCGTTTGCCAAGTATTTAAATGGGATTTCCCCCTGATTTGATGGGATCACTCAAGGCATCATTTTACCATTTCTTTGATCCTATTTACGGGCAATTCCCTATAGGATTGCCTATAGTACATTATATAATGAACCGTCCGATCTACTTTCTTTTAGGAAAGATGGGTTGGACCTGACCTTACTTACTTACTAAGCGAACGGGCACACCAAGGACAACGAACGGGGCATACCCAAGCACAGGCATACCAAGGACAGGGCATACACAACCACAGAAATACCTACTATTAGAACTAGGACGGACTAAGACAGCCATCCCTAGTACAGACTAATACAGACATATCTACTAGCCACAGATAGAAAGGCATACCTACCACTAATAGATACGGGCATACCTAGGACAGATATATACCACACCGCATAACCACTGATCAATAGATACCAATGATAAACACACAACCATGAGACTTTACATCAGGGAGGTTCAGCTAATCAACCCATAAAAAAATCCAACTTGGATTTCGCCAGTTCCGCTGGCCAACCTGTGTATCAGCCGCTGGCGCAAGCCATCAATCAAGGACACACCTCTCTGTGCAAAACAAACACATAAGGCGCACCAGGCCAGGAATCAGGAAGTAAGCCCCAGTCCAGCTATTATCCTTTGACTGTTTATCAAATTGATCTTTCTAAGTCTTCTTTGGCACAGTCAGAGCTAGACATTTATATATTTAAGGCCTTGTCCATTGATGAATTGAGGGATGATGAATGGATAAGAAAGAACCTTTATACTGATGATTCTAGTACTCCTGCCTCTCTTAGACTCAGATATTTTCTTAATTTTGAGATAGAGACTTTAACCATAGCTTCTTTGCAACCTGAGGTATCTAAACCTTAGGGTGAGATGTTAATTGGTGATTATGAAGTAAGCAGGTGCAAAATGACAGATTCACAGGCTTTAGAAAGGATTTATTTTTATAAAGCTCATGAAGATAATATCTATAGTGGATATCTCAGAGCTGTAAAGGAAGGAAAGAGGGTCACCAAACATAATCAACGGTTGAGAGAGGCAGTTTATTGAAGACTAAGATGAGGTTACTGGAAAATAGTGTGAGAGAGGTTAAATCCATCTTGGTTAAGGATTTATCCCCTAGTGACAAATTGAAGAAAGCAGAAAAGTTGTTAGACGAAAAGGAGAAGGATATAAAGAATGAAAATTCCAAACCAACAACTAAGGTCATTGATCCTATGGAACACGTCGTTGTGTCTGTAATTATTTCCACTATATATGATTTGGATTACCAGAATACCAAGCTTGCTAAGATCTTAGGTCAAAAATAGTTAGAACTTGATGCTTGAAAGAGGGATTTTGAATATGAAAAGGTGATTTTGGTCGAAGCTTAGTTGGAGGTGGAAAGGTTGAAGGCTTCTTTGTCCGGAAATGAGATGGAACTCTGCCAGTTAAAGGAAGCTCAAGAGGAAAAGAGTTTTGTTGCTGACATGTCACCAGATCAGGCTCAGAAACAGTTCTTGTCTTTTCATTTATATCTTAGTGAGGCTGAAAGGGTGATAGGGTTTTAGAAAGAGAAAATAAATGAACTAAAAGAGTATATTGAGAGTAAAGACGCTGAGATTGACAAGCTCAAAATTAGTCACGATGAATTAAATAAGAAATGGAAATCATTAAAGAATAAAACTAATTTCCTTGAGGAGAAGCTAGCTGCTTCTTTGAGATATGCCATTGGTCAGTAGAGATTGGCTATAATAAGGGAGTTGGTTTGGAGTAAGATAATGGATGAATTCCCTGCCCTCTGGGAGCACTTGAAGTAATATATAGAGTACTCTCATGAATATGTGCAGATTATGGACAATGCCAATAGGATCACAAACCAAGTCATTGAGCAAGCTGATGTGGCATTCACTTGTGAAATAATGAGAAACATTGTTTCCACTGATGACCTTGCTAGTATGGACATGGCTAACAAGATTCAAGTATCGATTGATGAAAAGAGTACGACAAAGAAAATAGAGATGTTGTTGTCTCTACAGGAGCTTTTGAAATCATTTGACCTCGAGATAAGGAGGTTAACATATATTGTGAATCAAATGATCAGGCTGGGATTGCCTTCTCCCTGGGGTAAAGGCACAATATTCATTTCTCAGGTAGAGCACGCAGCTTCATTGGAGCGATTGAAGGATGAAGTGAATGACATCCATGCCCTTACTGAGGTTCCTACTGCATAAGGGTTATAAGTTTTATCGAGCCTTGTATCTCTATTTTGGATAAGTTAACTGCTTTGAGGGCCACCCGTTTCAACATCTCCCCAAAAAATATGACAGAGTTAAGTGAGAAGGGAAGAGTGTTGGCTCGCATGTGGACCCCATAAGGTAAAGGATGGGAGGAGATCTCTAACGTGGCCACCAATTTGTTCAACTCTAAAAGTCATAAGCTTCCAGCAAAGCAACTCACGACATCATACTCATCTACAGAAAAGTAGAATAATAAATGAGGACACCTGTGCAGGATGATTAACTAAATTGTAAACAGTTTTTTAAGATATCTCCACATAATAAAAAAACTATACCTATTTCATAGCCAATTGAAGATTGGTGTAGCCTCTCAGTACAATAAGATACCTACCTTTCTCTATACAAAGGGGAGGTTGTCCTATGGGAGAGCTATAAATAAAATGATAGAAATATAATTGAGAGCAAGAACACAGAGTCAGATACAACAATTAGCTTGGAAAGTTGAGATCTTGAGATCCAACAAAGAATGCATCCTCAACAGCATGTTTTCCTCCTGCCCATCCCTTCTTTTGTACTTTCTTTTCTTCCGAATTCTAGTATTAGATGCTTTGTTTATAATGAAAGTTATGGCAATCAAAATGTATTCTTACAGTTTTAGTTCATTGCTTCCATGGCGTGTTTCTTTGATCTAATTGGATTCATTTAATTATGCAAAATTAGTTTTCTTTCTATAATGTTGGTTAATGGGAATTAGTTCTAGCATCTCTCCCAACAATTCGAATTTCTTGGTGTTATATATTCTTCTCAAATTTTCACATGAAAATATCATGCTTGCATGGAATAAATGACACTCTTTGATGGGGAATTTGAATGCCTGAAACACGCTTCTTACTCTATGCAATCTTGATCATATTCAAGCATTCATATATAAATATTTGGTTACTTTATAGCCTAAAAAGAGATATCAATTGAATATGAGCTTTCAATATCATTTTCCAGAAATATAGAGGTCTTCCTCTTTCTTTTGTGTGGCGGAGGTTTACCTCCATAGATGCCCTGGCACCACTCCTTTGAGAGAAGGAGTATCTCAGGGATACAACAAAGCCTTCGAGGTTGGAGCTAGGATAATCACAAGAGGTCCTTGTAGAGGTTCTGGAGATGACAGGTGCAAGCAGCCCAAGAACATCGAAGAGGTCGAGGAGAGTTTAGCTAAAGATGTGTCGCTAATCCAAGTGTGTACTTGTAAGATAACTGGAGAAGGAAAGACGAATCCAAGAGGCTTTAAAAAGAGGAATTGAATAGTATAAATAGGCAAGGGAACGATCTCAAGGCATAGGTGTAAATTAGGTTAGTCCTTGGAGGGCTCGAGTCTGTTATCACCCTAATTTAACTCACTTGTTACATTTAAGTGGTCATACCCAGAAACATTGCAAATCCACATATAAATCACATTATGCTGCCAATTACATGATCTAGAGCAGATTGACAAACCACCACCTTCCTAGGGAGGAATGAATTGACAGGTTATGCTCCTTATGTGACGTAGAGATAGAGGAGCACTTATTCTTCCATTCTCCCGTCTATTACAAGATCCAAGGTAGATACCACTACCTCTTTAGTTATTCAGGGTGTTCCCTCTCTGTGTTCTTCAGTTGCTTGGTTCTATTCATCAAGGAGGTGGTTACCTGTCAACATTGTATGCTCTAATGTCTCTCCACGATATTCACATGAATTACCTCCTCCTTCCAGCTTGTCATGTCTACTAAGAGGGCTAAATGCCTGACACTTACTTCCCAAAGGAATGGTTAAAGGTCCATTAGGCATTATTACTCGACACGATCCACCTGACCTGCAAGTTAGACCAAGTTTGGGGCCACAAGGAGGACTAGAGATTCTAAACAGTTACACCAACACAGTTCTCTGACCCATGGACAGATTGTCGACTTCTTCTCTCTTGCTAGGAGTTATTCATCCTTGAATGCTAGGAGAGCTTCAACCTTGGCTTCCACCTTAGCTCCAGTTTCTACTCTCGCCCATATTAGGAACATCCAAAGGCCACAGCGGATCACTCTCTAGGGACCAATTAGTCTAGGCCATTCTTCAAGGGACATTATTAGAAAGATTCTTGGGGTGGACATTGACATTCCTAGCTCTGAGGATGATAGTGACCAACTTCTCTTCTTACTTACAACTTATCTCTCTACTATTTTGAGATTGTATTTTATAGCTGGATTCTTACGATGTGTAGGGTTTTCTTCTTGTTCTTTTAGCTTTAGGGTTTCTATTAGACTTTTGGGAGATTACTTCTGTACTCCATTTTCGCTGATTTCGGCATGTTGTACTTTCCAATCCCATTGACCAAAATAGGTCAATAGGACTAGAGAGTACAAGAGGTCAAAATGGCAATGTGAGAGTATCGAAGGCAACTCTTAGGTGCAAAAAGAATGACTAAAGAGAAATAGTAAGGGGTAAACAAACACAAGAGGTAAACCTTAGAAGATATTAGAAATAGGTATTGCTCTATGCAAGAAAAGAATAACTACTCTGTACCATGTAGAAGAGGAATTAGCACTGTCGTTGTCAACCATCATGAAGGTACCAATACAAAGCTTGAGAATCTCCTTTGGGGAATGGCCCGGATTGAGTGGACCAAGATAGAGAATCCTCGGGTAAAGACGAGTGCTACTTGCTGGAGCTCTCCTAACATTCGAGGCCAATGAGAGAAACCTAGTGATGGACATTTGGCTACTCGACTTGGACTAAAAGACAATGCCACATTTGTGTTGAGTGTTGGAATGGGTATGTCTCGGTCATCTCACAATAGATGTTGGTGGTTTCCTAAAAAAAGGAGATAGGGGCATCATCTAACCGACCTATTGCTCTACGTGACCATGGCTTGATATTTTGCATGGCGTTTGATGCCTCCGTTTGTCGAAATAGGTTGGAAGAAAGAAGTGATTTACCTAGTAGAACTAGGTCTGGATATGCCCTGTAGGGCCTCTCGTCCGAGAGTAACTACCTCTCAGAGATAGAGAGCCAAACACCTATGGTTTGGGTAATGGAAAAATGTATCAAGGGACCCTATTTCATCTTTGTATATGATGTTAAATCTCCCGTGGATTTGATAATATATAGGACATCTGAGAATGAAGTGGTCTTCCTTCTTAGCATCATCAAGAGGAAAAAGTTTACATATCGTGTCCATCCGCGGGATGTGATGATCAGACTCAACACACAACTAACTGGTGAGAGCAAACCCTCAATTGGATGAGGCGAATCTCGAGGCCTTGTGACAACGCCAGCTGAAAAGATTTTGAATGAACAATGAGATCACTAGTTAGCTGTAAGAAATGCTCAGAGCAGAAGGCCATCTTCGGGCCTAGAGGTTGGAGGAGGGGGTATCCAAGTAACCTTGATAGATTGCCGATTTATGTCCTCTTTGATCGCCTTATTAATCTCCCCTTTGAAAGGGAGAAGTTCGCTAGGGGCGTCTAAAGAGTATATCATGGTGGGGAGAGACGCTCAATAGAGATGTCGATAGATTGAAGAAGCAAAGAAGCCTCTGATAACCAACACCGTCTTCACAAGATGCTCATGCGCATGTCTGGGATAGGTATACTGTCCCAGGTGAAATAATTCCCAAGGGGTCATTTCAAACCAAGAGGAAACCCAACCATCATCAAGGCAATGAAAGAGCAATCATATACTATCAATGAACCAATAAACTACCCATTACTACGAAATAAATCTAACTACACTATTGATTAAAGAAGCTAAGGACTAGGCTGTGTATCTTATTATAAATAACTCTATAAGTAATCTATACCTTTATAAGGAAGATAAGCAATATCCTGTTATCTCATTACTAGGAAGCTCTTACTCCATCAGGAAATGGAAGCATTACTCATTGGGTGAGGTACGAACAAATCAATTTCGAACAAAGGGATTAGAACTCACTAATAGGAAAAGAGGAAAGAACAAAGCAATGCCAACAGCTACGTAAATCCGCTGTTCATCGATAAACAGAGCCCTATCTTTTGCATCTCGTGCCAAGTGCAACAAAAGATCAGTCTTGTTCTCGCTATGCGCTCTTTCCCTGAAGAGGATAAATACGTACTTGCGATTATTATACGATGCACGCTTCGCACCGAAATGCATTCTTCGCACTTCGATCGTTCAATTGATCACTCTATCCTCGAAATTCGGGAGGAGGTCCAAGTGAAGATTTTATCAAAGAATAATAACCAAATATAATAGCCTTTATCTATGCTGCTTATGGGTAAACTGTCTGCTTTGGATCGGCTCTTGTATATGGATCTGGATATGCCTTTGCTTTAGCTGGTTATGCTACTATAATTGGTGTAACAGTTATCGCTACAAGTACAGGGTGGTGGTTCTCAAAATGAAAGGTATGCTTGGGCTCTGGAACTGGGCCAAGTACTTAGGCAACTAGGCTAGGAATGACTACCCGCGCGTGAGGTGAACTTGGGTTCACGACACAATCAGCAAGATTTCCATGAAAACACAGGGACTGTAGCATATGTTAGGTCCAGCTGAATATTCCCCCCCATACAAGCCCACCAACTTCCTGATAGCACGTTCCATAGTTGGGTGGGACATCAGCCACAATCACATCCATCATCACACACTTCCTGGGAAATAGAGCCAAAGTCACTACCAAGTCCTTGATCATTCCTATGTATGGCACCCTCTTAGAGTCAAAAGAGTATAGGTCTTTGTATGGCCTGGCTACTTCCAGACCCCACTTTTCCTGAACTTTGGGCATTAGCAAACAAGAAGCCCCGGAGTCCAACAGACAGTTGTGCAAATATTGATCCTGCACCGACAATGTGATATAGATAGGGGGAGTAGTTCCATCTCTGCCATCCTAAGGGGGCCCAAAATGATCAGTGGTGAATCATCCTGAAGATTAATGACATCAACTTGCGCTCATGGCTCCCAAAAATTAAGAGATTTGCTTCTATGGGCTGGAATTTTAGCAATTTCAGATAAAGACATGGGAATCTTTCACTTACCAAGCTCATGTCTAAGGTCAAATGATGATAGAGTAGGCTGAGTTGAACCAATAACTCTATTGATAGGGCTCTCTTTAGGGGAACTGGGCTTTTCTTGGAATGTTGCAGGCCGTTTGGCTTGCTACTTCTGAAACTGCTTTTTTCACTAATTGCCTCAATCAATTCTTTGGAAAGCGGTTTTTCTTTGGGAGAATATTTGGTAAGCTCATAGTCACTTTGGACAACAAGTTGTATCCTAGGCCTTAGGTCATACTTCCTCTTAACTTCAGCCATCAGATTGTCATTTATGAGTTGGAACTAAGATGGGGATAAACCTGGGAATTGTGGGTGAAGACCAGTGCAACTCTAATTTTAAATAGTTGCTTCCCCCACTAGTACCATTTCATTATCCAACTCCTCATACTCGTTTCAAGTGAGGTGAATCATTCCTGAACCATAAAACATAAAGTTCATATCCATGGGATATTCTTCTGATTCAGGGGCCCTCTGAATAATATTCAGACTGAGAACTCTACACATAGGACAAAACAATATTGGATGTAGACATCAAGGGGTCAGGAAGGTCCTGTTCTTCAGGCCTTTTCTCTTTTGCTTGAGGGTGTGGAGGAAAAGGCCTTTGAAATGGGGCAAGGTTCACAATTGGTTCATTTAGGATCCTAGAAGCCATACCTTCCTTATCTTGCTTGAGCTTTGTGACATCGCTGGTCAAAGTCCTTAACAACCTGGTGATTTCATTCAGATTAAGATCCTGAGAATGAATAGGAGGGGCTGGAAGGTGGTCTTCCTTATATACTCTATGAACCATGGCCTTAGTTGTCTTCATGATGGGCCCGTCCATGTTACGTGCATCAATCAATCAATAAGGACCTTGAGGATTTCCCTATACCTCCTAAGAGCCTCGGCCGAGCCCTTGGGAATGACCCTCGACCCGTCCTCTCCCGGGTTCTCTTTACCCTCGACCTCAAAGTCCTCTGCTTCCCCCTCGACATCCTTCACTCGCTCGCTCGATGAAGGCTATCACCGTCGATCACTCTCTGGCTCGCTCGATATGCAGGCAGAGGGTCGAGCTCGTTCTTTCCCTCGACCGATGTAGGCAGGCAGCACTCGCATATATATATGTATGTAATAACGGCTTTATTCTATAATCATATAGAAGAAATCCCCCAAGCATATATGCTTCCTCTCGGTCACCTGGAGCAACGACACGCACGTGAGAGGCTCTGCTTGCTGGCCTGCCTGCTCAGTCCCTCTCCCTCGCCTTCGTTCGGACCCATAGCTTCCCCCTTCGGTTTCGATTTCATTATTCCTTTTCGTTTTCCCTTGACACTCAGACACTAATCTCTCCTCACCACTCACTTTGGGCTAACAGAGAGCCCGCTTCTTACTAAAGGACAAACGCAGCCACCCACTGAAGAGATTGGACAACTTGCCTATACTTCTACACCCTTTCTAATGGCCAGCAGACAGAGGATCCCTTCTTAACTAATGGCCCGGGCCACACTCCTCGAGGGTCTAGATTGAGGGGCGATTGAAGAAAAAAACAGGCTTGGGCTTTCTTAAGTGGTTACTGTGGTTGGCCCTTGAGATATTAAGCGATTGAGGGCCCAGCTAGGTCAATTGAGGGAACCACCTACATGCACTCTTCGCTTGCTTTTCACCCTCTTCGATTGAGGGTTCTTCTCTACCGGACCAGCACCTTTTTCACGCACGGACCGAAAGGCAGCAGGGATCATACAAGCACCTTCCTACCAGCCAGAAACTAACACCTTCCTTCCTACCTGGAATAAAGCCCAACCGCCCGCTTGCTCGTATAATAAGGATCGAACCCAACAGCCAGCTAGCCCAAATCTATAGTCTTTGGGAGATCGAACTAAGGAGCGAACACCACAGATCGACTAACTAAGGACGTTGAAGGAGCGGATCGCCATTATTACTGGCGGGTGGCCTGCTGGCTTGCTTATATACGTAATATGAAGGGATCGAGTAGTTGGGTCCGAAGGAGTCTATATAGCGCGATGGACCTTCTCCCAGCCAGTTGTTAATAGCCGGCCGATAGAAGGCTCGATCGGTAGTGTATCGCCACCCCGACCGACCGGCAGGGCAAGCAGGGGTGGGAGGAGCCTCGCTCTGGCTGGGCCCTATAACAACTCGGTTCCTCCTTCCGGATTGAGGGAAGGCCGACCGAATGGCGGGATTTCTGCTCGCTGGCGCCCACCCATCGTAGGCATCCCATATAAACCTAATAAGCCGGGTCTTACTAAATAACTCTGCTTTCTTAGGCGGCTACCTCGATGCCAAACATATATGCTCCCTCCGTATCAGTAATGACTGGCTCACCGACCGTGAAGGGCCAGCAAGCCAACAGGCAGATATGAGACCTGCCTGGAAGGTGAAGGTACTTTCCCCTACTTCCCCCTGCTAGGACCTGGCCGTCACGCTGGCCTGCTTGCTGGAGATAGCGAGAGATATATAGATTCGTGAGAGATAGAGATCTCGGATATAGATATGGAGGGTCCCATTCCGGAAAGCGTGAGAATGAGATATTCTCCAGAGATGGAGATAGAGAGAGATATTTGAAGGGATATATGGTATTATACTTTACAATTACTTCCTATATTTTCTTAGTTCGTTAGCGAAGTGAAAAAGAAGCCTCTGTCCCTCCGATGCCCTCTGTTTGTTGTGCCTTTCCTCCTCCGGGTTGACTTCGCCCGGGTTTACCTTACTGGCAGGCTGGGTGAGGGCTGGAATATACCTGTCCTTATCTAAGGTCCTGAAATACCGGCTTAGAATACAGGCCTGAAAGGCCTACCCAGCCCAGTCCATTACCGGTCCTGATCTTCGGCCCAGCAGCCAGATGGGTAGGTTTCGATAAGGGCTTCGATCAGGGCTAGAGCAGGGCTTGCTCTAGCGCTTCTCTCGCTAACCTTTCCTTATCTCGCTTTACCTGCCAAGCCAACTTACTTCTTCGCTTCGTTACCATAGTTAAGGGTTTATAAGGATTATCATTATATAGGATCACCTGGTAAACCCCAACCTTATCTCCCTCCATGGATGTTCTCTCTATTCACAACGGATATGTTCCAGGCATAGCTCAGGTCAAATCATCTATTATGGTAATCTACATAAGATAAGGAGGGAGAATGCTTATAAACCAACCCAACCAACTAAGGGAGGGTACCAACTAAGGGAGGGTCTCCGGGAGAATCATAGTCGTTTGTTTCTACCATCATGCCATGAATTGGTCCGGAGAGCATTATGCGAATCTTTCTCTAACATAGTGTACTCTCTGAGAGAAAGATGTCCTTCCTTCTCTCTGAAGAGATATTCTCTCTGATTCTTCGAGAAACCCAAAGATAGTGCGTAAGACGAAAGAGATATTAGAGAAGCATCCATACATCACCTTCCGGGCAGGCAGGCTGGCTCGCATGATCGCATGCATCTAGAAAGACAGAAGATAAGGCCGAGAGAGACTCACTCAACTCAGGTAAGACCAAATAATAGAGAATAAGGCCTGAGTTAGCGAGTAAAGAAAGACACCACAAACAAATAGGGCCATGCCCCCAGCTGATTACACTTCGCTAACGAACTCACTAAGTCAAATTAATCACCCCCCACCCACTTCGTTAATAGGGGAAGTCCTGGTTCTCATACAATACATATGCTTCCAGGCTGGCAAGCATAATTGCATATATAATACTCAGCTATAAATAGAAGTAAGTAGTCGTCTTTCTCTCTTGCTAAACTGCGTGCGTAAGCGACAATAGAACAAGAAAAGGCAGGCCTCCTCAAGCCCCTCAAGCAAGTAACATAAAGCCTCAAGTCATCCCACAAGCAGCCCCACCACTGCCTGCCTGCATTGAGTGGTCCAGCAACTAACTGAAGTCTAAAGTCTTTCTTCCTTCCCACAAGCCGGCAAGCCACTGGTCATTCCACAAGCCACTGAAGCCTAAAGTCTGCCTTCGTGGATTGATCGCTTCGTTAGAGAAGCAAAGGTTAATTAGGACAATAACCTACCTTGAAATAAAGGCCTCTTCGAACCAAGTGAATCAGGACGAAGTATTGACCTGAAAAGACAAGACCGGGCCGGCCAGCCAAGCCAGGATAGAATAGCAGGCGGGCGGGGTGAAACTAAAGTAGGAGGGAGGGAGTGGTGCCGTATGCGACCCACCGATGAAAACTATGAGGTTTTCTTTATAGCGATCTATCTATATATATGCTGGTGGGATGGGAATCTGGCTGGCTAAACAAGGCCCAAACTAGGGACTTCTTCACGCACATGCAGCCTCGTGTAGGTAGTGGGTCATCCCATGATCTAGGTTAATGCGTTACTATAGCGACCGAAAGGTCTGCGAAACAAGCTGGAAAGGTCCGTGGTGAAGGTCGGGTCTCTCATCTCTTCTCATGAACCAGCTAGAAAGGAAGGAGGAAATGAGGTTCGAAAGGAGTCGTATTGGTCACAGTCATCGGATGGATGGTTATCTCGAAGCTTGAGCACTAATGGAAAGAAGCACGCCTTGAACTGGCTGGATAAACAACGGGAAGAGAGGAGTTTAGTTGCGAACCGGCCAGCCTCTCTCCTCCCTCCCTCAGAGGGTGTTCACTTGGGTGGGGTACTGGATGGGGGCAACCCTGACTGAAAAGATACGGTGGTTCTGAAGTTCATGGCATTGGCCGGGGTCTTCCTTCTAACTAACTAAGCCATCTAAGAACGAAAAGACGCTCGCTTCTTCACTGTTCGGTTCTGCTCCCCGACAACGGCGGTAGTAGGTTGCGAAAAAGCACGGAGGTTCGGTCCAAGAGAGGGAAGGGGATTTGATTAGAAGGGAGGTCGGTAGGGTGTAGCCGCCCTAAGAAGCTCCCTTTGTGCATGCGAAAATGGCGGGTTCTTAAGAACTTGGCCTTTTTCGATTATGCCGGATATCCATTCTAAACATAAAGCTCCTAATCAGAAAGGGGAAGGTGGGTCTTACTCCTCTTCGAAATGGCGCATTGGAGGAGATTGAAAAGCTATTTTCTCTTTTCTTTGTGACTAGTTTCTCGTTTCTTTGTTAAAGGTTTGTCCTAGGATGGTTGAAGGGTTGTCTTCCGAAAAAGGCCAGCTCCTCGTTTCTTAGTGCGAAGAGTGCAAGTAAGCCTACCCAAGAAAAGCACTTCCGTTCATAAATAAGAAGCCTATGCCTAGCTCCTACCCTTCAGTTCATAAATCTGAGGAATATGCCTCCTCGGGCCCGGATACATCAGTAAGAAAGAGAGGTAAGACCCCACCTTCGATCTTGTAGGCGTGGTAAATAATATTCCCTTAGGCGGTGCAAGCCCGATGTCTTTCCTTACCAGCCAGACATATAAGTCTTTCCTTAATCAAAGAGAAAGGGGGGTCAGGGTATGTGATGCCGCATAATTACATATATAATTGGATTTGTTCGCCGACTAATCACAGGCTGCTCTATAATTTTTTTATTCTTGGTTATAGAAATACATATTCCGCTATGATCTTTTTCCCATCTCTTTTCCGCGTTCCTGCTTATTATCTTCCAAGTACTGCTCCCTTTCATCCATCGATGGCGTGTCCCTCTTTTCGCCGACATTTTGTTCGTTCGACCGGTCAATCCCCTAGCACATTGCCGTCTCAACTAGATTGGGAAATAGACGGGTTTGTAAAACTATATAGAAAGTCTCTTAATGAGAGGTTGAAACCCAAGTTTCCTTGTCGAGGGCTGATGGCCACCCCTTATAGTGAAGAGGATATGGTACTTTCTTTTTCCTATATGGACGGGGGCTTGCTGTGCTATTGCCAATCCTGTCAACTGGGTTATTGGGTGAAGGCCTATAATATCTACGTTAGCTTTTCATGGGCAGCCAAGGGGGACGATAGGGTGTTTGCGGAACCTTTTGACCATCCCGATGACCTTATGCAGGCGTTCGATCTCTCTGAAATGCCAGTTCAACTAGCTTTTCGTCAACATCTGGGTTTGAATAGAGATAAATGCTGTAACAGCATCTTGATCGGCCAGAGTCAAGTGGAGACGACGCTATTCGTTACCACAGTATAGGGTGGGTGGGGCCTACGACCCCTTGCCCTACTAGACGCTCCCACCCCCGCGATGCACTGCACTCCAATTATATAGAAAAGGGGGGACTCCTGGGAAATGGGAGATGTTATAACTGAGCATGGATAGCATAGTGAATCAAAGCGCCCTTCCTACCCACCCAACAATTTGACTAACTAAGGCATGCAACCACGTGCACCCCGGGGATTTCTTAGTAAGGTGCCTAACCTAATACTTAATGTCTGCTGCCTTAACAAATATTGGGGGGAGTCTGAATCGGAAATGATAATTAGCGCGCATCTACCATCTCCTCGTTCTTCGGGCATTGGTCCAACACCCACCACTTATTTCCGAAGATTTAAAATCTCTATTCATTCAGGCTAGGGACTAAACCCATTAGATCGAATAAACTATCATCTATCGATGCGCCAGCTATAAGACTAAAGTAGGGAGCACTCCTTTCTACTCGTTCAGGTCACTCGGGAAATGGAGAAAGATAGATTCGGCGGGCATCGACATAACGACGGGATCGATCTCGAGGTCCGGAATGAATGAAAGCACGCAGATTCGGATTCGTGACAGATTTCCGATCGGCCAAGCAGCGGGTTCAGGTGCAGCTATTGAGGTTCGGACAGAGCTAGGAAAGCAAACTGATTGAAATCTCTCTCTACCTATCCGAGTAGCTAGAGAAAGGGGGATTCACCTAAGCCCCGCGACGAGCAAAAGTGGATTGGGTTTGTGCCTATCCCTCCATCCATAGGTGATCGCGGAGCATCTTTGTTGCTTCATTACTCATATAATAGATAGTGTCTCGATTTTATACGTATAATAGAATCAATTCCATGGTGCCGAGCAAGGGAAGACCGAGCCTATTGGTTCTGTTAGGTTCAATAATATTGGGAAATATATAAATATATATAGGATGAGAGCACTGGACTTTTTCTGGTGTACCGCTCGTGAGTGCACGGGCAGCCAACTGCGGGCAGCATCGGGACTTTTATAGACGGGCAAGAGACTGAGGTCATTCGATTCGATCGAGGGATAGCTAGAAACAAAGATTGATTGGGTTGGTCCGTTTTCCCTCCCTCCCCCCAGTAAACCAGTTGGCGGGGCAAAATCCAATCATGATCGAACCGCATGTTATACTTGTTGTCGGACGTATCGTAAGGCAGGTAAGGCGGGTTCGCTTGTTTGAATAAATGCTACACGGCGCAATTGAATTGATTGAATTGGAGGAATCAGTATAGCCGAATATACTATATGGTATATATTAGGTGGGCTGGCTAGGATAAGTAGTAGTTATTAGCCAGAGTGGTTTAATAAAGAAAGGGTACGATTTGACCCGGCTCCTAGTTAGGGACCTGCCGAGATGCATCTTGAAACTACGCTCGAATGCATAAGTGAAAGCTAGGTAGGTTTTTTGATGGGCATAAGCACGACCGGATTAATAAAGGTTGTTACGGTTCGATGTTGCTCTCAATCCCCTGACTCACCAGTGGTATCCATGCTGCTTCACCCAAATGATTCTGGCCCGATGCTGGCACTGCGTTTTATAAGGGGATGAAGCTAATAGCAGACTATGTTGCTGTCTTCCATCATAGCTTATTAGTTCTTCGTTCAATCCAGAGGAAGTGGATATTGAATCCACCGATGCTGTCAGCAGTGTGTCTCTAGTGTCCTCGGGTTGTTCAGAGCTACGGTGTGAGCTTAGTGATGCTCAGTAGCCCCAGATTTGAGTCCACATAGCAGAAGTAGGCGTTATGCTAAAGGTTCGCCGAACTGCTTACCAAAAGAGGGAGTTCATGCATTCGGTATATGACCGAATGATCTTTATTGGTCATCTCGGAATTTGCAGGTTCGAACCCTGTCTCCCTCTTGTTTGGTTATATCAGTGGATAGAGACAAAGATAGCTTCAGTAGCATGGTCCTTCATTCAATGGCTTATGTAATCATTTATATAAGATAGCAGCCCTTTTGTTTTGCGGGAGTCAAAGCATAAGCAGCATACTATAGTAGGGGCTTCGGTAGCTTGGGATCCACCCGCACAGAGACATCCTATTAGTGGTTATGCTATGGGCCTGGTAACTTGGGAGCCAGAAAGAGGTCCATCTGTTGCATATAAAGATTGATTCAATTACCCACCAGCAGAGTTGGCTAGAGCACAGGTGGCAGCAGTAGTTGCATTTGAGCCGATTGACCGAGTCTAAGAAGCACCTCGCCTTGATCCATAGCCACCAGTCGCAGATCCACTTGATCTAGTCGTTGATACTTAATCGGTTCACCCGGAACCAGAACGCTATAGTTGCGTATGTATGTATTTTTGCTTAGCGAGTCGAAGTCCCGGCTTTTCTGCCATCACCTTGTCCGGATCGAAACCCAGAGCCAGTACTGTAGCGGGGTAGTCATTCAAGGGTTTCACCTGGTATAGGTCATTTAGTTTCGGGTCTGCTCCAGTGAGCGGTTAAGGCTGCTAGTAGGGAGACTTGGACTGATTCAGACTTCCCCAAAAAGGACAAATCTTCACAAAACTGAGTCTGCAAAGTCTTCCAATCCCTGGTCTGCCTTCGGGTTTCTTCATGTAAGTACCAATCTTGTGGAATAGGGCCTAGATTATGAATAAACTTGTTAACCCAGAGGTCAGATCGAAGTCCCTCTATCTCCCAATGTTGTGTACAGTGCTCCACATATACAAAAGGATCAGTGTCTCCATTATAGACTTCCACAGCCATAGATTTGAGGTACCTTTCCTGAAACATTTCAACATTCAAACATAGGCAAGTGAATACTCCTCCAACTTACTGAACCATCTGCTATGGGATTAATGTAATCATTCCTCTTTCCTGCAGTAAGATTGTCAATCTGATCTAGGACATCTCGTTCCATATTCTCATTGACAGGCTCTGTGTCTCGTGGCCCTTTATATGGGTCTAAGGGCTGGGTGACTCTCATTCCTTCAGCTTTTAAAGTCATAGTCTCATTCTTCAAGTTGATGATGGCATAGTTCTCAAAAGCCCAATCTATTCCTAATAATGTGGGATAAGGATTAGTCTTATCCATTATTTAAGTCACCTAAAAGTCAGCTGATGTCCTTACTCCTGCCAGGTAAACCTCCACATTTTATAGTCTTCCTATGGGTAAGATCCTATATTGATTGGCCATGCGTAATTGAATAGGATAATATACCAATGGCAGGCTACCCATAGCCTCCCATGATTTATTGGGAATAATATGAACATAAGAACCAATATATAACATGACATCCTTAATATAATACACATCTACCTGAGCATCTAGCCTGAATCCCTCCTAGTTTGTTTCTTCTTTCGCCTTATTATGTTGGTCTTCCTTTCAGGGTGGTTAGCTTCGATTTCCAATTAGATAGGTTTTTTTAGTGTATCTCTCCGGGTTTCGGGTGTGGGAAAGTATAACAGTGCGCCTTACATTTCATCTCTTTTCCCCCGTTACCCAATCCCGAAGTTCATTGACCTGGAGTTAGGGAAATAAAAAAGATATTGATTTCGCCCAGTAGAAGGTGAATTTGATCCGAAGAAGCCCCATACTCATGCAACCGGGGGAATTTCCCGTAGA